>Ga0209173_100032_pt1 | contig 254039 bp, 211 predicted proteins | sample SynthPrep_16_END_FD_187206 | JGI IMG/M metagenome (GOLD analysis project Ga0209173, IMG submission 187206) | Synthetic microbial communities from Ohio, USA - SynthPrep_16_END_DS12_MetaG (SPAdes) (version 2) | ecosystem: Engineered > Bioreactor > Aerobic > Activated sludge | place: USA: Ohio... | reverse complement strand
GGCTGCTGCGGGGTGGCGGGCGGGGTGACCTTGCGCACCTCGCTGTCCTGAAAGGGCGCCTGTTCGGTGCTCTTGGGTGCTGCAGTGTGTTCCAGCGTGCCGCTGCCCTGCTGGTTGTCCTGCGCCAGGAAATCCGCTTCCTTGGGCTTCTCTTCGCTCTTGAAGGTGGACAGGGTGATTTCCAGCGTCTTGCTGATTTCCGGCGGCGACTCCAAGGTGAAGCCGACGCCGAGGATCAGTGCCGCGTGCAGTGCTGCCGCGAGAAACAGGGTGAATCCCAGGCGGTCCGCCGGTCGGGCGTTGGCGGAGGAAGCGGTCGGTGGGGAGGCTGCTGCGTTCATCGCGTATCGGGTCTGCTTTCGAATGTCGCGCAGTCTGCCGGGTAGCAGTAGGCGTCTGCAAGTTGCCGGCGCCAGGCTGCCACCTGCGTCAAGCTTTTAACCCACGTTTGCGCGCAATGCAGTCCATCAGTTGTTCGCCGATACGGGTGTCGAATGCGGCATCTATCTCGCGGATACAGGTCGGGCTGGTGACATTGATTTCTGTCAGATGATCACCAATCACATCGAGTCCGACGAAGATCAGACCCTTTTCGCGTAGGCTAGGCCCGACTGCTGCGGCAATTTCGCGATCGCGCTCGGTCAGCGGGCGCGCTTCGCCGCGGCCGCCGGCGGCCAGGTTGCCGCGAGTCTCCCCGGCAGCCGGAATGCGTGCCAGGCAATAGGGTACCGGTTCCCCGTCTATCATCAGGATGCGTTTGTCGCCGTCCTTGATAGCCGGCAGGTAGGCCTGCGCCATGATCTGCTGGTGGCCGTGCAGGGTCAGGGTTTCCAGAATCACCGAGAGATTCGGATCGCCTTCGCGGTGGCGAAATATCTGCGATCCGCCCATACCATCAAGGGGTTTGAGAATGATGTCACGGTGCTCATCGGCAAACTGGCGCACAATGTCGGGACGCCGGCTTACCAGAGTCGCTGGTGTGTATTGGGGAAACTGGGTGGCGAAGAACTTTTCATTGCAGTCGCGCAGACTCTGCGGCCGATTGACCACCAGTACGCCGTCGTTCTCGGCCTGCTCAAGCAGGTAGGTGGAGTAGACGAATTCGTTATCGAAGGGCGGGTCCTTGCGCATCAGGATCACGTCCAGTTCGGCGAGCGGCGTGTCCTGTTCCGTACCAAGGGTGAACCAGCGCTGCGGATCATTGAACACTTCCAGAGAACGCAGGCGGGCACGGGCCTGGCCGCGAACCTGATAGAGATCCTGCTGCTCCATGTAGAACAGCGACCAGCCGCGTGCTTGAGCGGCCAGCAACATGGCCAGCGAGCTGTCCTTCTTGAAGGAGATGCTGGCAATAGGATCCATGACGATCCCGAGGCGAAGGCTCATGGGGGATAAACTCCGTGAGATAAGGGCGAAGGCCGGGCTGGCCGCGCCGAACAATGGCTGTCAGGGTGGCGCCGGCCGGGCCGCGCGGTCAAGGGTGGAGCTGCCCTGGCAGGCTTATAGATTGCATCTGGAGAGTGTGCTAAAAAGGCCCGACGATTGGGTCAAGCCCCATCGAAGACTGGGCCTCAGGCATACTGATAACGCAAATATAACGACTCACCGAGGCGATGGTAGGGCGAACATGGAACAGCATACCGAGGGTTTGAAAGTGATGGTGATCGACGATTCGAAAACGATTCGTCGCACCGCTGAAACTCTGCTGAAAAAAGTGGGTTGTGATGTCATCACCGCGGTCGATGGCTTCGATGCCCTGGCCAAGATTGCCGACACGCATCCCAGCATCATCTTTGTCGACATCATGATGCCGCGTCTCGATGGGTATCAGACCTGCGCCCTGATCAAGAACAACAGTGCTTTCAAGTCCACGCCAGTGATCATGCTGTCCTCCAAGGACGGTCTGTTCGATAAGGCCAAGGGGCGTATCGTCGGCTCCGATCAGTACCTGACCAAGCCTTTCAGCAAGGAAGAGCTGCTCGGTGCCATCAAGGCTCACGTGCCCGACTTCACCCCGGTGGAACAAGCCTCCTGACGTTCCGGCCTGACCGCCGTACGCCACTTCTGTATTGGGAAACACCATGGCTCGAATTCTGATTGTTGATGACTCCCCGACCGAGATGTACAAGCTGACCGCCATGCTGGAAAAACATGGGCACCAGGTACTCAAGGCGGAAAACGGCGCTGACGGCGTGGCTCTGGCTCGCCAGGAAAAGCCCGACGCGGTGCTGATGGACATCGTCATGCCCGGCCTCAACGGCTTTCAGGCGACCCGTCAGCTGACCAAGGACGCCGAGACCAGCCACATCCCGGTGATCATCGTCACCACCAAGGATCAGGAAACCGACAAGGTCTGGGGCAAGCGCCAAGGCGCCAAGGACTACCTGACCAAGCCGATCGACGAAGATACCTTGCTGAAGACCCTCAATGCGGTACTGGCCGGCTGATGCCGTGCTGTCCGTGTACTAAATAAAAAGAAGGCCAAGGCTGGCATGTCCGCGCAGACTCCTTTCCAGATTCTCCTTGAGATTGACCAGCGTTGCCGGGTCTTGGCGGCTGGCCTGCCGTCGCAACAGGCGGCGGTGCAGAGCTGGAGCGGTATCGGCTTTCGCATGGGCGAGCGATTTTTCGTCGCGCCGATGGGGGAAGTGGGAGAGGTGCTGCACGAGCCGCGCTACACCCTGCTGCCGGGTGTGAAGGGCTGGGTCAAAGGGGTGGCCAACGTGCGTGGCCGCCTGCTGCCGATCATGGACCTGTGCGGGTTCTTCGGTAACGAACTGTCGCCGCTGCGCAAGCTGCGGCGGGTGCTGGTGGTGGACCACCAGGAGATCTTCGCTGGCCTTACCGTCGACGAGGTTTTCGGCATGCAACATTTTCCCGTGGATGCATTTTCAGAACAACTGCCGCCTCTCGAGGCGAGCATTGCGCCGTTTATCCACGGAGTCTTTCAACGAGAACAACCCTGGTTGGTGTTCAGCCCTCATGCGCTGACCACCAATCCGGGCTTTCTCGATGTGTCCTATCAGTAGATTTTCGGTTGGGCCGGCTTTGCCGGCTCTTTGGCGTTACATGGGAACCGTAGTGCGGTCGGTCCAGGCGGGGGCCAGAAAATGAAAAAATTCAATGCAGGTAATTTGTTGGTCGGAGCACGCAGCAGCACGCTGATCGCGGCGCTGTTCGTCGTGCTTATCGTCTCCATCGTGCTGTTGTTCGCGAACTTCGCCTACATCAACACCCAGTCCAACTACGATACCGAGTACATCAGCCACTCCGGTGAGCTGCGCGTACTGTCCCAGCGTATCGCCAACAACGCCACTGAGGCTGCGGCGGGCAAGGCAGAGGCATTCGGCCTGCTGCGTGCAGCGCGTAACGACTTCCAGCGGCGCTGGAGTTACCTGACCGATGGTGATGCCAATACCGGCCTGCCTCCGGCACCTTCTTCGGTGCAAGCGCAGATGGCTGCGGTGCAGCAGGACTGGGACAGCCTGCGGCAGAACACCGACGCCATTATTGCCAGTGAGCAGACCGTACTGTCGCTGCACCAGGTAGCCGCCACCCTGGCGGAAACCATTCCGCAATTGCAGGTCGAGTACGAGGAAGTGGTCGACATCCTGCTGGAAAGCGGTGCGCCGGCTGCCCAGGTCTCTGTGGCCCAGCGTCAGTCGCTGCTGGCCGAGCGTATTCTCGGTTCGGTGAACAAGGTACTGGCCGGTGACGAAGACTCGGTACAGGCCGCCGACATGTTCGGTCGTGATGCCAGCCTGTTCGGTCGAGTACTGGCCGCCATGCTCGAAGGCAACGCGGCGATGGAAATCAGCCAGGTGACCGACGAGGAGGCTCTCGAGCGTCTGGCCGAGATTTCCGAGCTGTTCGAATTCGTATCCGGTTCGGTGGACGAGATTCTCGAGACCTCGCCGGAACTGTTCCAGGTGCGTGAATCGGCCAGCTCCATCTTCACCGTTTCGCAGACCCTGCTGGACAAGGCGTCCGAGCTGGCCGTCGGTTTCGAAGACCTGGCCTCGGGCCGTGCCATCAATACCCTGTTTGGCTACGTGCTGGGTGCCCTGGCGCTGGGTTCGATCATCCTCATCGGTCTGGTGATGGTGCGTGAGACCAACCGTCGTCTGGCCGAGACCGCCGAGAAGAACGAACGTAACCAGGCGGCGATTCTGCGTCTGCTCGACGAAATCGCCGACCTCGCAGACGGTGACCTGACCGTGGCCGCGACGGTAACCGAAGACTTCACCGGTGCCATCGCCGACTCCATCAACTACTCCATCGACCAGCTGCGTGACCTGGTAGCCACCATCAACCTGACCGCCGTTCAGGTAGCCGGTGCTGCGCAGGAAACCCAGGCCACGGCGATGCACCTGGCCGAAGCTTCCGAGCACCAGGCGCAGGAAATTGCCGGTGCCTCCGCAGCGATCAACGAGATGGCCGTGTCGATTGACCAGGTATCGGCGAACGCCTCGGAGTCCTCCGCGGTAGCGGAACGTTCCGTAGCCATCGCCAACAAGGGCAACGAAGTCGTACACAACACCATCACCGGCATGGATAACATCCGTGAGCAGATCCAGGACACCTCGAAGCGGATCAAACGCCTCGGTGAATCGTCCCAGGAGATCGGTGACATCGTTAGCCTGATTAACGACATTGCCGACCAGACCAACATCCTCGCACTGAACGCCGCGATCCAGGCCTCCATGGCCGGTGATGCGGGCCGCGGCTTCGCCGTGGTAGCGGACGAGGTACAACGCCTCGCAGAACGTTCCTCGGCGGCGACCAAGCAGATCGAGGCGCTGGTAAAAACCATTCAGACCGACACCAACGAAGCCGTTATCTCCATGGAGCAGACGACTTCCGAAGTGGTTCGCGGTGCTCGCCTGGCGCAGGACGCCGGTGTGGCACTGGAAGAGATCGAGAAGGTATCGAAAACCCTCGCGGCCCTCATCCAGAACATTTCCAACGCCGCCCGTCAGCAGGCCTCTTCGGCCGGTCACATTTCCAACACCATGAACGTGATCCAGGAGATCACCTCGCAGACGTCCTCGGGTACCACCGCCACCGCCAAGAGCATTGGTAACCTGGCCAAGATGGCCAGTGAGATGCGCAAGTCGGTGTCCGGCTTCACCCTGCCAGACGCCTGATAAAGGAGTGCGGAGGCTGGCGGCAGCCTTCGCTACACAGCCATGACTCAGGGCGAAGGTATGCAGTCAGCGGGCGTTTGGGCATTGCGCCCGGTGGCCGATATGTCGCAAGCCGATTTTCACGACTGGCAGACGCTGCTTGAGGCGCGTACCGGTGTGGTGATCAGCGAGCAGCGGCGCGCCTTTCTGCAGACCAATCTGAGTGCGCGCATGCGCGAACTGGGCGTCACGGATTACGCCAGCTACTACCGTCAGGTCACCGACGGGCCGCGTGGCGCGGTGGAGTGGTCGACCCTGCTGGATCGTCTGACCGTGCAGGAAACCCGCTTCTTCCGCCATCCACCGTCCTTCGAGGTGCTCTCGCAGTACCTGCAGGAGCGTCTGGCGGCGGGCCTGGGCAAACCCTGGGAATTGTGGAGCGTGGGTTGCTCCAGTGGTGAAGAGCCGTATTCGCTGGCGATTCAGGCCGCGGAGGTTCTGCAAGGCAGCGAGTTGCCCGAACACTTCGCGGTGACCGGTACCGATATCAGTCAGGGCGCACTGAGCAAGGCACGCGAGGCGTGCTACTCGGCGCGACGCCTGGAGCAGGTGAGTGACGAGCTGCGCGAGCGCTACTTTCTCGCCCAGGCCGATGGACGCTTCAAGGTGGGACCGAGCCTGGCCGCGCGTGTGTGCTGCGCCAAGCTCAATGTGTTGGAACTGGCCAAGGCGCCGATGTCCGGCATGGATGTGATTTTCTGTCAGAACTTGCTGATCTATTTCCGCCGCTGGCGTCGCCGCGACATCCTCAATCGCCTGGCCGAAAGCCTGGCGCCGGGTGGCCTGCTGGTCGTGGGCGTGGGCGAAGTAGCCGGTTGGCAGCACCCGCAACTGGTGCCGGTGGCCGACGAGCGAGTTCTGGCGTTTACCCGCAAGGGATAAGGCCAAGTTTATGAGTGGAGTGGCTATGGGTGATCGGCATGATTATGTCGCCCTGGAGTGGGTCAAAGGCGAGATCGGGGAAACCCTGAAGCAGGCGCGGCAAGCCCTGGAGGCGTTCGTCGAGAACCCGCAGGACCCTACGCGCATGCGCTTCTGCTTGACCTACGTGCACCAGGTTCACGGCACCTTGCAGATGGTCGAGTTCTACGGCGCGGCTCTGCTCGCCGAGGAAATGGAGCAGTTGGCCAAGGCTCTGATGGAAGGTCGCGTGGCCAACCAGGGCGAAGCCCTGGAAGTGCTGATGCAGGCCATTCTGCAACTGCCGGTGTACCTCGACCGCATCCAGACCGCTCGCCGCGACCTGCCCATGGTCGTGCTGCCGCTGCTCAACGACCTGCGCGCCGCCCGTGGCGAAAAGCTGCTGTCGGAAACCAGCCTGTTCTCCCCGGATATGTCCGCACGCCTGCCGGCGCTGCCGTCCGATAGCCTGGCACGCCTGCGTACCGCCGAGCTTCCAGTGCTGCTGCGCAAGCTGCGGCAGATGCTGCAAATGGCCCTGGTCGGCGTGATCCGCAATCAGGACCTGGCGACCAATCTCGGTTACATGGCGCGCGTCTTCGCTCGTCTGGAAAACCTGTGCAAGGACGCCCCGTTGGGCGGCCTGTGGCAGATCGCTTCCGGCATGGTCGAAGGTCTGGCCAACGGCAGTGTGGTCAACGGTACCTCGGTGCGTACCCTGCTGCGTCAGGTCGACAAGGAACTCAAGCGCCTGGTCGAGCAGGGCGCCGACGGCATCAACCAGGCCGCTCCTGACGAGCTGACCAAGAACCTGCTGTTTTACGTGGCCAAGGCGCCGGCGCAATCGCCGCGCATCCGCGTTCTGAAAGAACAATACCGTCTGGACGAAGCGCTGCCGGACACCGAAGTGGTGGACGAGGAGCGCGCGCGCCTGGCCGGCCCTGACCGTGATGCCATGCGCTCGGTGGTGGCCGCCCTGTGCGAGGAGCTGGTGCGGGTCAAGGACAGCCTGGACCTGTTCGTGCGCAGCGATCGCAGTCAACCCAGTGAGCTGGACGCCCTGCTGGCGCCGCTCAAGCAGATCGCCGATACCCTCGCAGTGCTCGGTTTCGGCCAGCCGCGCAAGGTCATTCTCGACCAGATCGATGTGATTCACGGCCTGTCCCTCGGTCAGCGCGAGCCCAACGATGCCGTGCTGATGGACGTCGCCGGTGCGTTGCTCTACGTCGAGGCGACGCTGGCCGGCATGGTCGGGCCGAGCGATGACAGCAAGAACGAACAGAGCCACCTGCCCACCACCGATGTGGCGCAGATTCATCAGTTGGTGATCAAAGAGGCGCGCAACGGTCTGGAACAGGCCAAGGACGCGATCATCGAGTTCATCGCCTCGCAGTGGAACCACGAGCATCTGGCACGTGTCCCCGGCCTGCTGACGCAGGTTCGTGGCGGACTGGCGATGATTCCGCTGCAGCGCGCTGCCGACCTGCTCAATGCCTGCAACCGCTACATTCAGGAACAGTTGCTGGCGCGCAAGGCCGTGCCCAACTGGCAGAGCCTGGACACCCTGGCAGACGCCATTACCAGCGTCGAGTATTACCTCGAGCGTCTGGCCGAGGACCATGGCACGCAGGGCGACCTGATTCTCGACGTCGCCGAGGAGAGCCTGGAAGCACTGGGTTATCCGCTCAAGGAAAAACCGTCGATTCTCGACCGCGTCGAACCGCAGGAGGAAAGCCTGGCGCCGCTGGCTGACCCGCTGCAGGAAATCGAACTGCTGGGCGCCGAGGACGAACAGCTCGAAGAGCCCCTCGCCGAGATCGAGCCGCTGGCCTTCGAGTCGATCGATGCACCTGACGAAGCCGTTGCCGAGTTGGAGCTGGTCGACATCGAGCCTGACCTGCCGGCAGTGAGCGAGAGCGCCGAGACCTTCACCTTCGAACTGGGCGAGCTCGAAGAGCTGCCCAGTACGCAGAGCGAAGAGATCATCGCCGCACCGTTGTTCGATGCCCAGGCCGAGCCGGCGTTGGAGCTCGAAGAGCTGAGCCTGGAGCAACTGGCCGAAGCGAATCAGTGGGACGAGCTGGAGTTGGCCGATCTGGAACTGCCGGAAGTCGAGCTGCCCAGCGCGCCGCACATCCAGGTCGAGGAGCCAGTGGCAGAGAAGCCGCTGTCAATGGCTGACGTGATGGCCGCACCGGTGCAGGCGATCAATCCGCCTGCCGCCGATGTGCCGCCGAGCCTGTTGCCGCCGCCTGCCGATGAAGAGCCGGTGGATGAAGAGTTGCTGGAAGTCTTTATCGAAGAAGTCGGCGAGGTGCTGGAAACTATCGGCGAATACCTGCCGCAGTGGCAGGCCGATACCGATAACAAGGACGCGCTGATCGAAGTGCGTCGGGCCTTCCACACGCTCAAAGGCAGCGGCCGCATGGTTCGCGCGCTGATCATCGGCGAGCTGGGCTGGTCCATCGAAAACCTGCTCAACCGCGTGCTGGACCGCAGCATCGAACCGAGTGCACCGGTGCAGCAGGTGGTGCTCGACGTGGTGGCGCTGATGCCGGCGCTGGTCGACGAGTTCGCCGCCAAGGCTCAGCGTCAGCGTGACGATGTCGATCTACTGGCGGCCACCGCGCATGCCCTGGCCAAGGGTCTGACGCCCCCAAAATCTGACGCCCCGGCCGCCCAGCAGGTAGCCGAGCCCGTGGGCGTTGACGACGCTACCGAGGTCGTCGAGCAGGTCGAGTCGGTCACCGACCAACCGCTCGATAGCGAGTCTCTCAATGGTGAGCCCCTTGACCCACAGTTGCTGGAAATCTTCCGCAACGAGGCGGAAACCCATCTGGATACCCTGGTGGGCTTTCTCGCTGATTGCGCCCAGGAGCTGCCGCAGCCAGTCACCGACGACCTGCAGCGTGCACTGCACACCCTCAAGGGCAGTGCCTATATGGCCGGCATCCTGCCGGTGGCAGAAATCGCTGCGCCGCTGGAGAAGCTGGTCAAGGAGTTCAAGACCAACCTGATTCAGGTGGATCTGGCGGCCGCCGAGTTGTTGAGCAGCGCCGAGGGCGTGTTCCGTATCGGGCTCGACAATCTCGAGACTCAGCCTCTGGCACCTATTCCCGGCGCCGAGGCATTCCTTGCCCGCGTCCAGGCGCTGCATCAGGAACGTCTGGCCAACGCCGAAGACGAGCGCATGGCACAGAGCGGTGAAAGCCGCGATCCGCAGATGATCAGCATCTTCCTCGCCGAAGGCATGGACATCTTGCTGGATGCCGAGGACCTGCTGCGTAAATGGCGCGAGCATCCGTCCGAGCGCCAGGAGCTGTCTGCGCTGCTGGAAGAGCTGACCACGCTCGGTCGTGGCGCCGAAATGGCCGAGCTGCCGCAGATCGACGAGCTCTGCGAGGCCCTGCTGGATCTCTATGGTGCCGTCGAGGAAGGCAGCCTGGCCGTCAGCGAACGCTTCTTCGACGAAGCGGAAAAGGCTCACGAAGCGCTGATCGGCATGATGGATCAGGTCGCTGCGGCCTTGCAGGTCAGCCCGCAACCCGAGCGCGTACAGGCGCTGCGTGAGCTGCTCAGCGAAGCCATCGATCCGCATACCCTGGCCTTGCTGGCGCCTGGCGTCGAGGGGCTGGAAATCATCGAGCTGGACCAGGCCACTGCCGAGCTGGAGCAAGCTGAGGCCGAGCCGGTGCAGTGGCAAGAGACGCCCGCCGAACCGGCAATCGCCGAGGACGCTGGCCTGGAACTGCAGGCCGAGGCCGAACTGGGCTTCAGCCCTGTCGACGCCGACCTCGATGAGGAAATGGTCGAGATCTTCCTCGAAGAGGCTGTGGATATTCTCGATAGCGCCGGTCAGGCGCTGGAGCGCTGGCTCAGTGAGCCGGACAACACCATGCCGTTGTCCTCCCTGCAGCGCGACCTGCACACCCTCAAGGGTGGTGCGCGGATGGCCGCGATTCGCCCGATTGGCGATCTAGGCCACGAACTGGAGTCGCTCTACGAGGGCTTGGTCGACCGCCGTTACAACTATTCGCCGGCGCTGGGCAGCCTGTTGCAGCAAAGCCATGATCGCCTGGCGCAGATGCTTGATCAGTTGCAGGCCCGCCAGCCGCTGGTCTCTGGTGACGACCTGATTCAGGCAATTCGTCAGTTCCGCCAGGGCGGCATGCCGCAGAGTCTGTCGGCCGCCGTGGCTCAGATGGAACCGGTGCTGGACGACGAGCTCGTCGAACCGATCGAAACGGTGGAGCCCGATAGCGTCGAGCTGCCGCCTCTGGCACTGGTCGAAGACGAAATCGTGCTCGACGAAGCGCCACAGGCAGAGCCTGAGGCAGGGTTGCCGCTGATCGACGAAGTCGAGCTGGTGTTGCCCGAAGATGAACTGCCGCCGCTGGCCGAGGCTATCGTCGAGCCAGAGCCAGAGCCAGAGCCAGAGCCAGAGCCAGAGCCAGAGCCACAAGGCACGCTGGCCAACTGGCATGAAGAGCGCGATCCCGAGTTGGTGGAAATCTTCCTCGAGGAAGGTTTCGACATCATCGACAGTGCCGGTGCCGCTCTGCAGCGCTGGATGGGCGATGTCGACAACAGTCTGGAGCTGGAAGCCCTGCAGCGTGATCTGCACACCCTCAAGGGTGGTGCGCGCATGGCCGAGATTCGTGAAATCGGCGATCTGGCCCATGAGCTGGAATTCCTTTACGAGGGGCTCGGTGGCGGTCGCCTGCGAGCCAGTCAGGAGTTGTTTACCCTGCTGCAGGCCTGCCATGACCGTTTGGCCGAGATGCTCGAAGCCGTGCGTGGTCAGCGCGCGGTGCCGCAGGGCCATGCCCTGATCGAGACGATCAAGCGCTTTCGTGCCAACCCTGACGAGCAGTTGAGCATGCCGTCGGCAGTCCAACTCAGGGCTGTGGCCGAGAGCGATGAAGCCGAAGAGGCTGACAGCGACATCCTCGATATCTTCCTGGAAGAAGGCGATGACCTGCTCGAGGCGATGGAGGCGGCGATCGGGCGTTGGGAAGAACAACGTGATGATGTCAGCGCCATCGACGAGATGCTGCGCACGCTGCACACCCTCAAGGGCGGTGCACGCCTGGCCGGGCAGAAGCGCCTTGGCGATCTGAGCCACGACCTGGAGCAGCATCTCAGCGAGGCGCTGCAGCAGGGGGCACCCTGGCCGGAAAGTCTGCTGCTCGATGTGCAGTCCGGTTTCGAAGGGCTGCAGAACGAGCTCGATGTGCTGCGCCAGCGCCTCAGTGCCAGCCTCGGCGATGAGCCAATGATTGCCGAACCAGCAGCGGCGCCTGCGAACAATCTGCTCAACCCGATCATTGCTGCCAGTGACGTGCCGAGCCAGTTGCAGGCACCGAAGGTGCTGCCGTTCGTGCAGCGTGCGCAGGAGGCAGCGCTGGAGGCGGCATCCCGCCGCGCGCCACAGGAGCTGGTCAAGGTACCGGCCGAGCTGCTCGAAGGGCTGGTCAACCTGGCCGGTGAGACCTCGATTTTCCGTGGCCGTGTCGAGCAACAGGTGAGCGATGTCGGCTTCACCCTGAGCGAGATGGAAGCGACCATCGACCGCGTGCGTGACCAACTGCGTCGTCTCGACACCGAGACCCAGGCGCAGATACTCAGTCGCTATCAGGCCGAGGCCGAACGCGCCGGTTATGAAGATTTCGACCCACTGGAGATGGACCGCCACTCGCAACTGCAGCAGCTGTCCCGTGCACTCTTCGAGTCGGCCTCGGACTTGCTCGACTTGAAGGAAACCCTGGCGGCGAAGAACCGCGACGCCGAGACCCTGCTGCTGCAACAGGCGCGGGTCAACACCGAGCTGCAGGAAGGTCTGATGCGCACCCGCATGGTGCCGTTCGATCGTCTGGTGCCGCGTCTGCGCCGTATCGTGCGCCAGGTGGCCGGCGAGCTGGGCAAGCAGGTCGAGTTCGTCGTCGGCAACGCCGACGGGGAAATGGACCGCACCGTGCTCGAACGCATCGTCGCGCCGCTGGAACACATGCTGCGCAACGCCGTCGACCACGGCATCGAGCCCAGCGCTGTACGCCGCGACGTCGGCAAGCCGGAAACCGGCACCATCCGCCTCAACCTCGGTCGCGAGGGCGGCGACATCGTCCTCACCCTCGACGACGACGGCGGCGGCATCCGCCTCGACGCGGTGCGGCGCAAGGCCATCGAGCGCGGCATGATGGATGCCGACAGCGACCTGACCGATCACGAGATCCTGCAGTTCATCCTCGAGGCCGGTTTCTCCACCGCCGAGAAGGTCACGCAGATTTCCGGCCGCGGCGTCGGCATGGACGTGGTGCATTCGGAGGTCAAGCAGCTCGGCGGCTCGATGAGCATCGATTCAGCCGTCGGCCAGGGCACCCGCTTCACCATCCGCCTGCCGTTCACCGTGTCGGTCAACCGTGCACTGATGGTGTACTCCGGCGAAGACCTCTATGCCATCCCGCTGAACACCATCGAAGGTATCGTGCGGGTGTCGCCGTTCGAGCTGGAGGCCTACTACGCGCCCGACGCGCCGCGTTTCGAGTACGCCGGACAGGCCTACGAACTGAAGTACCTGGGCGATCTGCTGAACAACGGTCAGCAGCCCAAGCTGGTAGGCCAGAGCCTGCCGCTGCCGGTGATCCTGGTGCGTTCCAGCGAGCACGCCGTGGCGGTGCAGGTGGACAGCCTGGCCGGCTCGCGCGAGATCGTGGTCAAGAGCCTCGGCCCGCAGTTCGCCGGGGTGCACGGGATCTCCGGTGCAACCATCCTCGGTGACGGTCGCGTGGTGGTGATTCTCGATCTGCTGGCGACCATTCGTGTGTTGCATGCGCATCTGCAGAATCAGCTGATGCCGCGCCTGGCTTCGCGTCAGGCTGCGGCCAATGAAGAGGTCGAGGCCGACCGGCCGCCGCTGGTCATGGTGGTGGACGACTCGGTCACCGTGCGCAAGGTCACCAGCCGTCTGCTTGAGCGTAATGGCATGAACGTGGTCACCGCCAAGGATGGGGTCGATGCCATCGCCCAGCTGCAGGAGCACAGGCCCGACATCATGCTGCTGGACATCGAGATGCCGCGCATGGACGGCTTCGAGGTGGCCACGCTGGTGCGCCACGATGAGCGCCTCAAGGATCTGCCGATCATCATGATCACTTCGCGTACCGGCGAGAAGCACCGCGAGCGGGCCATGTCCATCGGCGTCAATCAGTACCTCGGCAAGCCCTATCAGGAGTCCTTGCTGCTCGACACCATCGCTCAACTGGTGGATAGCCATCGGGTCAAACGGACATGACAGACAAAACCTCCGCGCGTATCGCAGTAATCGCCGACACCTCGCTGCAGCGCCATGTGTTGCAGCAGGCATTGGCCGGTGGTGGTTATCAGGTGGTGCTCAACAGCGACCCGGCGCGGCTCGATGAGGAGCAGCTGGCAGCCTGCGAGACCGACCTGTGGTTGGTGGACCTGGCCCAGTCGGAAGATTCGCCGCTGGTCGACAGCCTGCTTGAGCGTGTCAGCGCCCCGGTGCTGTTCGGCGAGGGCCATGCCCCCGAGCGCCATTCGGAGAACTACCCGCGTTGGGAGCGCAGCCTGTTCGGCAAGCTCAAGCGCCTGGTTGGCGATCCGACCCAGGCGGTCGGGCCGAGCCTGCAGGCACTGCTCGACGAAGCGCAGCGTCCGGCGCGTCTCGAGCTGCCGCAAGCACTGGCCAATACGCCGCTGAAAGCTGGCGAGCCGGCCCGTCAGGTATGGCTGCTGGCTGCCTCGCTGGGTGGTCCGGCGGCGGTCAAGGCATTTCTCGATGCCCTGCCTGGCGGCCTGCCCATCGGCTTCATCTATGCCCAACACATCGACGCCAGTTTCGAGGCGGCATTGCCGCAGGCGGTCGGTCGGCACAGTCAGTGGCACGTCAACTCGGCACGTCATGGCGACCCGGTGCGTTGTGGCGAGGTGGTGGTGGTGCCGATCAGCAACGAGCTGGGCTTTGCCGAAGACGGCGCGATGCAGATCGCCGAACGCGGCTGGCCGGAGCCCTACAGTCCTTCCATCGATCAGATGATGCTCAACCTGGCGCAGCAGTTCGGTGCCCAGTGTGGGGTGATCGCGTTCAGCGGCATGGGCAGCGATGGCAGCGCCGCCGCCGCCTACGTCAAACGCCAGGGTGGCCTGATCTGGACCCAGCGCGCCGACAGCTGCGCCAGTCCGAGCATGCCCGACAGCCTGCGCGAAGGCGGTTACAGCAGCTTCAGTGCCGACCCGCGTGAGCTGGCCGTGGCGCTGGTCAATCACCTCGCCGAACATTGCAGTTGAGGACGTTTCAATGAGCCAAGCCGTCGTCACCCAGAACAGCGCCGCCAGTCTCACCGGCTTGCTGGTGCCTCTGGCCGACCGCACCCTGCTGCTGCCTAACGTGGCGGTGGCGGAGCTGATCCCCTATCGCGCGCCGCAGGTCACTGAAGGCACTCCCGACTGGTTTCTCGGCCAGATCGCCTGGCGTGATCTGCGCTTGCCGCTGCTCTCCTTCGAGGCCGCCAGCGGCGGCCAGGCGCATGTCGCCAGTGGTGCCCGCGTTGCGGTGATCAATGCCCTGGGCGGCCGCCCCAAGGTCAAGTTCATCGCGCTGCTGGTGCAGGGTATTCCGCGCTCGCTGAAGGTCGGCAGTGAGCTGCAAGGCGCCGATGCCGAGCTGGCGCCTCTGGAGCTGGGCGCAGCGCGCGTTGGTGAGGAGGTGGTGCGTATTCCTGATCTGGTTGCACTGGAGCAACTGCTCGCCGATGCTGGCCTGATCTGAACCGAGACCCGGCGCGATCACCTCGCCCATGAAAAAGCCCCGGCATTGGCCGGGGCTTTTTCGTTACTGCGGTGCAGCTATCAGCGCTGCGGTTGCTGCACTTCGCCCTTCTCGATAGTCAGGTTCTCTTCCGAGGTGCTGGTGCCCCAGTAGTCGGCATTCTTGATACCGAGCTTCTCCGGGTGGAAGACCGGGTCCTTGCCCTCGTCCAACTGCTGCTCGTAGTCCTTCAGGCACTTGTAGGCGACCTTGTGCATGAGCAGGATGGCGATGATGTTCAGCCAGGCCATCAGGCCGACGCCGAGATCACCCAGGTCCCAGGCGAAGGTGGCAGTGTGTACGGTGCCGTACACGGTAGCCGCGATGATGCCGAACTTCAGCAGCAGGGTGAGGATGGGACGCTTCACCTTGCGGTTGATGTAGGCAATGTTGGTTTCGGCGATGTAGTAGTACGCCAGGATGGTGGTGAAGGCGAAGAAGAACAGGGCGATGGCGACGAAGGCGTTACCGAAGCCGGGCATCATGTTCTCCATCGCGGTCTGCACGTAGCCCGGGCCTGCGGCTACGCCAGCGATACCGGTGAATATCGCGCTGCCATCCGGAGCCTGCACGTTGTACTGACCAGTGATCAGCAGCATGAAGGCGGTGGCGGAGCAGACGAACAGGGTGTCGATGTAGACCGAGAAGCCCTGAACCAGGCCCTGCTTGGCCGGATGGCTGACCGCGGCGGCCGACGAAGCGTGCGGACCGGTACCCTGGCCTGCTTCGTTGGAGTAGACACCGCGCTTGACGCCCCACTGGATGGCCATGCCGACGATGGCGCCGAAACCGGCTTCGAGGCCGAAGGCGCTCTTGAAGATGAGTGCGATGACGTCCGGCAGTTGGCTGATGTTCAGCAGGATGATGACCATCGCTACTAGGATGTAGCCCAGCGCCATGAACGGTACGACCACCTGGGTGAAGTGGGCGATACGCTTGACGCCGCCGAAGATGATCAGGCCGATCAGTACGGCCAGTGCCGCCGCTGTGACGTTCGGGTCGATACCGAAGGCTGTTTGCGCGCTGGAAGCGATGGAGTTGGCCTGTACACCCGGCAGCAGCAGGCCGCAGGCGAACACGGTGACTACGGCGAACAGCCAGGCGTACCACTTCAGACCCAGGCCACGCTCGATGTAGAAGGCCGGGCCGCCACGGTATTCACCGTTGAGCTTTTCCTTGTAGACCTGACCGAGGGTGGACTCGACGAATGCCGAGCTGGCGCCGAGGAACGCCACCATCCACATCCAGAACACGGCACCCGGACCACCGAAGGTGATCGCAGTGGCTACACCGGCGATGTTGCCGGTACCGACACGACCAGCGAGGGTCATGGTCAGTGCCTGGAAGGAGGTGATGCCATGTTCATCGGTCTTGCCGGTGAACATCAGACGAATCATTTCTTTGAAGTGGCGAACCTGTAGAAAGCGGCCGCGCAGGGAGAAGTAGAGACCAACGCCAAGACATAGATAGATCAGCGCCGGGCTCCAGACCAGACCGTTTAGGGTCGAGACCAGTTCGTTCATGCAATGCTCCTGGGCATGCGGCCGCCTTTTGGGCGGGGCCGAAGCCCGTTGATTTGTTATTGGAAGAGGAACGACGCTGCGGGGCGCCGGCCTCGGCCGCGCGCAGGTTGCTGGTGAGCGGGTCGCGCGAGCGGCGCGCAGAGCATGACAAAGACTGCCGGTCTTGCAATCTCTTGAGGTCACATTTTGTTACGCCAAGGCGACATTTTACGCCTGGAGGTCGCCCCAGAGCTGTTGGGCGACGCTCAGGGCCACCACGGGGGCCGTTTCCGTGCGCAGAACGCGTGGCCCCAGGCGGGCGGCATGGAAGCCGACGGCTTTGGCCTGGTCCACTTCTGCTTCGCTCAAACCGCCTTCCGGGCCGACCAGAAAGGCCAGGCTATTCGGTTTGTCGTGGCTTTGCAGGGGAGCAGCGATCGGGTGCAGCACCAGCTTCAGGTCGGCTTCAACCTGCTGCAGCCAGGCGGCCAGTTCCAGCGGTGGGTTGATCAGCGGCAGCACCGAGCGGCCACATTGCTCGCAGGCGCTGATCGCCACCTGGCGCCAGTGGGCCATGCGCTTGTCGGCGCGTTCGTCTTTCAGGCGTACTTCGCAGCGCGCCGAGACAATCGGTGTGATCTCCGCTGCGCCAAGCTCGGTGGCTTTCTGGATGGCCCAGTCCATGCGCTCGCCGCGCGACAGGCCCTGGCCGAGGTGGATGCGCAGCGGGGATTCACTCATCCCGGCGATGGCTTCGCGCAGTTCGACGCGCACGCTCTTCTTGCCCACTTCGATCAGCTCGCCGAGGTATTCCTGGCCGCTGCCGTCGAACAGCTGCACGGCGTCACCCACTGCGTGGCGCAGCACGCGACCGATGTAATGGGCCTGCGCCTCGGGCAGGTTGTGTTGGCCGAGGGAGAGCGGGGCATCGATGAAGAAGCGGGATAGGCGCATAAGGGTAGCTGCAGGCGGTAAGTTCGAGGTGGCAAGTTTAAAGCGCTGGTGGGCACGGCGCACCCTACGGCAAGGGCGCCGCTTTTTCGCAGGGTGCGCCGTGCCCACCGGGCTTCGCTTATGGCTCGCTCAACCCGGATCGCGATGATCGGGAAAGCGGTCATCCACGGCCACGCTGACGGACGAGCGTGTGGCGATATCGATGCCCTCGCTGGCCACCTCGGCGAGGAAATCGATCTCCTCGGGCGTGATGACGTAGGGCGGCAGGAAATACACCACGCTGCCCAGTGGGCGCAGCAGCGCGCCACGTTCCAATGCGTGTTGGTAGACGCTCAGGCCACGCCGTTCCTGCCAGGGGTAGGCGGTCTTGCTGGCCTTGTCCTGCACCATCTCGATGGCCAGGGCCATGCCGGTCTGGCGCACTTCGGCCACATGCGGGTGCTCGGCCAGGCGCGCGGTGGCACTGGCCATGCGCGCCGCCAGGGCCTTGTTGCGCTCGATCACATCGTCATCACGGAAGATGTCCAGGGTCGCCAGCGCAGCGGCGCAGGCCAGCGGGTTACCGGTGTAGGTATGCGAGTGAAGGAAGGCGCGCAGAGTGGCGTAGTCGTCGTAGAACGCGCTGTAGACCTCATCGGTGGTCAGCACCGCAGCCATTGGCAGGTAGCCACCGGTCAGTGCCTTGGACAACACCAGGAAATCCGGGGTGATGCCGGCCTGCTCGCAGGCGAACATCGTGCCGGTGCGGCCGAAGCCGACGGCAATCTCGTCATGGATCAGGTGCACGCCATAGCGGTCGCAGGCCTCGCGCAAAAGCTTGAGGTAGATCGGGTGGTACATGCGCATGCCGCCGGCGCCCTGGATCAGCGGCTCGACGATCACTGCTGCGACCTCATGATGATGCTCGGCCAGGGTCTGTTCCATATGGGCGAACATGAGGCGCGAGTGTTCCTCCCAGCTCACGCCTTCGGGGCGCAGGTAGCAGTCCGGGCTGGGCACCTTGATAGTGTCGAGCAGCAGGGGTTTGTAGGTGTCGGTGAACAGCGACACGTCGCCCACCGACATCGCTGCGACCGTTTCGCCGTGATAGCTGTTGCTCAGGGTGACGAAGCGCCTCTTGCTCGCCTGGCCGCTGTTGAGCCAGTAGTGAAAGCTCATCTTCAACGCCACCTCGATGCCTGAGGAACCGTTGTCGGCGTAGAACACCTTGTTCAGGCCAGCCGGGGTGATCTGCACCAGGCGCTCGGACAGCTCGATGACCGGTTGGTGGGTAAAGCCGGCGAGCATCACGTGCTCGAGACTATCCAACTGATCGCGAATGCGCGCGTTGATGCGCGGGTTGGCGTGGCCGAACACATTGACCCACCAGGAGCTGACCGCGTCCAGGTAGCGCTTGCCGTCGAAGTCCTCCAGCCATACGCCTGAGGCCTTGCGAATCGCCACCAGTGGCAGGCGCTCGTGATCCTTCATCTGGGTGCAGGGGTGCCACAACACGTCGAGGTCGCGTTGCATCCAGTGGTCGTTCAGGCTCATGCGAAATCTCCCAGGGTTCGGCGGCACAGCCTACCAGAAGCCGCCAGTGAGACGTGGTCGCTGCCGCTGGTCTGGTGCAATGCACCGTCCGTTCTGCTGCCGATGAACTCTGCAACGAGCGCGTTGAACTAAACTGGTCGGCGAAAGGAAGTTGAAATGAAACATCGCATTTCTCGATGTTTCATAGCGAAATTTTCCGCTTTAAATCGATATATTTGTCGTTAGTCTTGCTCGGAACTGAATTAGGGAAGCCTCCCATGCAATGGCGCAATACCTCTGTTCGTTATGGTCTGGTCAGCGTCGTGCTGCATTGGCTGGTGGCGTTGGTCGTGTTCGGTCTGTTCGCCCTCGGCTTCTGGATGGTGGGGCTCAGCTACTACGACCCGTGGCGCCAGAGTGCACCTGATCTGCACAAGAGCATCGGCATCCTGCTGTTCGCCGTGATGTTGCTGCGTCTGTTGTGGCGCCTGTGCAGCCCAGCGCCGGCAGCCCTGGCCAGCCATGGCCGGCTCACGCGCCTGGCTTCCAAGCTGGGTCATGGCGTCCTCTATCTCGGCCTTTTCGGTGTGATGATTTCCGGTTACCTGATTTCCACCGCCGATGGCCGTGGTATCGAGGTGTTTGGCCTGTTCAGTGTGCCGGCGACCCTGACCGGTATTCCGCAACAGGAAGACATTGCCGGGGCGATTCACGAATACCTGGCCTGGGGTCTGGTGATTTTCGCCGTCCTGCATGGCCTGGTCGCTCTCAAACACCATTTCATCGACCGCGACAGTACCCTGCTGCGGATGTTCGGGCGCTGAAGCAATTCATAACCGGGCTCATGCCCATCTAGATCGACAACCTCGCAAGGAGAACACCCCATGTTGAAGAACGCCCTCGCTGCACTGGTTCTGGGCTCCGCTCTGATCGGCGGCCAGGCCATGGCGGCCGATTACGCCATCGACAAGCAAGGCCAGCACGCCTTCGTCAATTTCAAGATCAGCCACCTGGGCTACAGCTGGCTGTACGGCACCTTCAAGGACTTCGACGGCACGTTCAGCTTCGATGCTGCCAACCCCGAGGCCAGCAAAGTCAACGTGACCCTGAAGACCGCCAGCGTCGACACCAACCATGCCGAACGTGACAAGCACATCCGCAGTGCCGACTTCCTCAATGCGAGCAAGCACGCTACTGCCACCTTCGAATCGACTTCGGTCAAGTCCACTGGCGAAGGCACTGCCGACGTGACCGGCAACCTGACCCTGAACGGCGTGACCAAGCCGGTGGTGATCGCTGCCAAGTTCATTGGCGAAGGCAAGGATCCGTGGGGTGGCTACCGCGCTGGCTTCGAAGGCACCACTACCCTGACGCTTAAGGACTTCGACATTTCCATGGATCTCGGCCCGGCTTCGCAAACCGTCGAGCTGATTATTTCCGTAGAAGGTATTCGTCAGTAAAGAAGACGGCCGCTTGCGGCCAGCTGATTCGCCCGTAGGGCGGGAGAGGGCTATTTAGCCGTTTATCCTAACTCTGCCGGCAGCAACAAAAACGCCACCCCATGGGGTGGCGTTTTCGTTAGCGAGGCAGCTTACTCTTCGCGGTTACGCGTCAGCAGTGCCGGCTTCTCGCTGCGTGGACGAGTGCTGTTGCTCAACTCGTCGAGCTGCTCGGCGCTGGGGAAACGATCCAGGCGCGAGCCCTTGTGCACGATGATCGGCTGCTTTTCGCGCGGGTTGCGCACGGCCGCTTCGGCGCGTGGCAGCTCGTCGCGATCCAGCGAGGTGATGCGACCGTCCGCCGGTCGGCCACGACCACCGCCGTTACGGCCCTGACCACCCTGGCCACCTTGACGACGATTCTTGCCGGGGGTGCCTGGGTTACCGCCAGCGTTGCTGCGGGGCTGCCTGTTGTTGCTGTTGGCTCTCTGGCCTTGGCCCTGAGCAGCGCCATTGCCAGCCGACCCACCGCCTGAGCGACGGCCGCGACCTTGCGGCTTGTTCTGCACCGGTACGTAATCGGCACGGTTGCCAAAATTATCGATTTCGTCGTCGAGGAACTCTTCCGGGTCGCGGTCCGGAGGCAATGGTGGAACAGCCGGCGCAGCGCCACGACTCTGGTTGCGCGGCTGCTGACCACGGCGGTTCTGGCCCTGACCCTGTTGTTGCGGCTTGGCTTTCTGCTCCTTGCCGCTGTCCTTGCCCTTGTCTCTGCGACCACCGTTGTTGCGTTCGCCCTTGGGCTTGTCACCGCCCTGGGCATTCGGCGCCTTGGCTTGCTTCTGCCCGCGCGGCTGGCGCGGTTCGCGGGTTTCCGGGCGCTCGGCCTCGACGGTGCTGGCGTCGAAGCCCAGCAGATCACCGTCGGGGATCTTCTGCTTGGTCATCCGCTCGATGCTTTTCAGCAGCTTCTCTTCGTCCGGCGCGACCAGCGAGATGGCTTCGCCGCTACGGCCGGCACGGCCGGTACGGCCGATGCGGTGCACGTAGTCTTCCTCGACGTTGGGCAACTCGAAGTTGACCACGTGCGGCAGTTGGTCGATATCCAGGCCGCGGGCGGCGATATCGGTGGCTACCAGGATGCGCACCTGGTTCGCCTTGAAGTCGGCCAGGGCCTTGGTGCGCGCGTTCTGGCTCTTGTTGCCGTGGATCGCGACGGCCGGCAGGCCGTGCTTGTCGAGGTATTCGGCGAGGCGGTTGGCGCCGTGCTTGGTGCGGGTGAACACCAGCACCTGTTCCCAGGCGCCCTGGGTGATCAGGTGGGCGAGCAGGGCGCGCTTGTGGCTGGAGGCCAGGTGGAACACGCGCTGTTCGATGCGCTCGACCGTGGTGTTCGGCGGCGTCACCTCGATGCGCTCGGGGTTGCGCAGCAGCTTGCCGGCCAGGTCGGTGATGTCCTTGGAGAAGGTCGCCGAGAACAGCAGGTTCTGGCGCTGCGCCGGCAGCTTGGCCAGCACCTTCTTGACGTCGTGGATGAAGCCCATGTCGAGCATGCGGTCGGCTTCGTCGAGCACGAGGATTTCCACGTGCGACAGGTCGATGGCCTTCTGGTTGGCCAGGTCGAGCAGGCGCCCGGGGCAGGCCACGAGCACGTCGACGCCCTTGGCCAGGGCCTGGACCTGCGGGTTCATGCCGACGCCGCCGAAGATGCAGGCGCTGACGAATTTCAAATCTCGGGCATAGACCTTGAAGCTGTCATGCACCTGAGCGGCCAGTTCGCGGGTGGGTGTCAGTACCAGCACGCGCGGTTGTTTCGGGCCGTGACGTTGTTCGCGATCCGGATGACCGCCCGGAAACAGGCGTTCGAGGATCGGCAGGGCGAAACCGCCCGTCTTACCTGTACCCGTCTGGGCCGCCACCATGAGATCGCGACCTTGCAACACGGCGGGAATGGCCCGCTGTTGCACCGGAGTGGGTTGGGTGTAGCCGGCGGACTCGACCGCACGGACTAGAGCCTCGGAGAGACCGAGGGAGGCAAAGGACATGAGCAATCCTGTACTAAGTGAGGGCGTGGCCCTGGGGGTGTAGAGCCTGGCTTGAATCACACGTGGGGGGCGTGATCCCGTCCGGTACTGCTGGCTTCTGGGAGCTAGCATCCGGGCGCAAGCCTGGCGGGAAGCCCCGAGTATAACAGAGCTGAAGCCTTGCGCAGCTACCAGCCTGTCGGTTGGTTCACGGCTTGAGCCGATCAGGGTTGGCGTAGCGCTGCTGCAGTTGGGCATAGGCAGGTTCGCGCTTGAAGCGGCGCAGTTCGTCAGCGAAGTCCTTGGCCAGGCTAGCCAGGGCAGGGTCGTGACGCAGCGCGAGGTATAGACGGTCGTGGCCGACCGCCTTGCGGTTGTAGTCGACCTGCTGTTGCAAGCCCATCTGGGTGGTCAGATAGAGGCCGGCGCGACGGTCATTGATGACCAGATCGACGCGGTGGCGGATCAGCTTGCCCAGATTGGCCTCGTGAGTCGGAGCCTCTTCGCGACTGAACAAGGGCGAGTTGCGGAAGGTTTCGTCGTTGTACCAGTAGCCTGGCGAGATGCCGATCACCAGGTCGCGCAGGTCTTCCAGGCTCTCATAGGGATAGGGGCGGTTACGTGCGTAGAACAGCACCAGTTCGACGTCACTCAGCGGCTCTTCGACGAAGAGCATGCTCGTTTCGCGCTCGGGCAGATGGAAAATATCCAGAATGCCGTCTGCATGACCCTGCTCCAGCTCCAGCAGGCAGCGCTTCCAGGGCAGGAACTGCAGGTCCAGCTTTACCCCAAGGCGCTGCAGCACCTCGCGGGTGATCTCGTAGTCGAGGCCAGCGGTCTGGCCGTCTTCTTCGTAGACGTAGGGCGCCCAGGCATCCGTGACCAGGCGCAGCGTTTCGCCGCGGGCGGCGAAGGCGCAACAGCACAGTATAAGAGTGGCGATAATCTGGCGCTGGAATAATGGCATCGCGCCAGATTAGCGATTTTGCGGGTGCCGTGAAAGTGCGTCTTGCGCAGCCTCAGTCGACTACTCGATAGCAGGGCTCATAGGCACTGCCGCCCGGTAGTTTCATGCGGTGCTGCTCGACGAAGGCCTGCAGCAGACGATCCAGCGGGCGCATGATGGTGGTTTCACCGCGAATCTCGTAGGGGCCGTGCTCCTCGATCAGGCGGATGCCGTTCTCCTTGACGTTGCCCGCGACGATGCCGGAGAACGCACGACGCAGGTTGGCGGCCAGGTGATGCAGCGGCTGCTCGCGGGTGAGGTTGAGGCTGGCCATGGCTTCGTGGGTCGGCTCGAACGGGTGCTGGAAGCTTTCGTCGATCTTCAGCAGCCAGTTGAAGTGGAAGGCGTCGTTGCGCTCGCGGCGGAACTGGCGCACGGCCTTGATGCCGACGGCCATCTCGCGGGCGACTTCGGCCGGGTCGTTGACGATCATGCGATAGCGCTGCTGGGCGGCCTCGCCGAGGGTGGCGCCGATGAAATCATGCAACTGCTGCAGATACGGCCCGGCGCTCTTCGGGCCGGTAAGGATGACCGGGAAGGGAAGGTCCTGGTTGTCCGGGTGGGTGAGGATACCCAGCAGGTAGAGGAATTCTTCGGCAGTGCCGGCACCGCCGGGGAAGATGATGATGCCGTGGCCGACGCGGACGAAGGCTTCCAGGCGCTTTTCGATGTCCGGCAGGATCACCAGCTCGTTGACGATCGGATTCGGCGCTTCGGCGGCAATGATGCCCGGCTCGGTCAGGCCCAGGTAGCGGCCCTTGAGGTTGCGCTGCTTGGCATGGCTGATGGTGGCACCCTTCATTGGCCCCTTCATCACGCCCGGGCCGCAGCCGGTGCAGATGTCCAGGCCGCGCAGACCGAGCTCGTGGCCGACCTTCTTGGTGTACTTGTATTCCTCGGTGCTGATCGAGTGGCCGCCCCAGCACACCACCATCTTCGGCTCGACGCCGCTGCGCAGGGTCTGGGCGTTGCGCAGCAGGTGGAAGACGTAATCGGTGATGCCTTCGGAGCTGTCCAGGTCGATGCGCTTGTTCTCCAGCTCGCTCTGCGTGTAGACGATGTCGCGCAGGGCGCTGAACAGCATCTCGCGGGTGCTGGCGATCATCTCGCCATCGACGAAGGCGTCGGCCGGCGCGTTGATCAGTTCCAGGCGGATGCCGCGATCCTGCTGGTGAATCTTCACTTCGAAGTCCGGGTAGGCCTCGAGGATGGTCTTGGCGTTGTCGCTGTGCGAGCCGGTGTTGAGGATCGCCAGTGCGCACTGGCGAAACAGGCGATAAACGCTACCGGAGCCGGTTTCGCGCAGTTGCTGAACTTCGCGCTGCGAGAGGGTTTCCAGGCTGCCCTTGGGGCTGACTGAGGCGTTGATCTTGGTGCGTTTGAGCATGAGGGGCGATCCTTCGGCGGCAAGGCGGGAGGGCGAAGCGAGCAGGCTGCCCAGGGTGGGCAGCCTGTGAGTAAGCTGCCTGCTAACGCGGCAGCTTGAGATTGTTCCAGATGGCCAGGCTGGGGCCAGCCAGGTTCATGCTGTAGAAGTGCAGACCGGGCGCGCCGCCTTGCAGCAGGCGTTCGCACATCTCGGTGATGACCTGTTCGCCGAAGACGCGAATGCTGTCGGCGTCGTCGCCGTAGGCTTCCAGCTGCTTGCGTACCCAGCGTGGGATTTCAGCGCCGCAGGCGTCGGAGAAGCGCGCCAGCTTGCTGTAGTTGGTGATCGGCATGATGCCCGGCACCACCGGAATGTCCACGCCCAGTTTCTGCACGCGCTCGACGAAGTAGAAATAGCTGTCGGCGTTGAAGAAGTACTGGGTGATGGCGCTGTCGGCACCGGCCTTGGCCTTGCGTACGAAGTTGGCGATGTCGTCCTCGAAGTTGCGCGCCTGCGGATGCATCTCCGGGTAGGCGGCGATTTCGATATGGAAGTGGTCACCGGTTTCAGTGCGGATAAACTCGACCAGTTCATTGGCGTAGCGCAGCTCGCCGCTGGCCATGCCCATGCCGGATGGCAGGTCGCCGCGCAGGGCAACGATGCGCTTGATGCCGGCATTCTTGTACAGGTTCAGCAGCTCGCGCAGTTCGGCCTTGCTGTCACCCACGCAGGACAGGTGCGGGGCGGTGGGCACCTTGATCTCGCCATCGAGCTGCAGCACGGTGTTGAGGGTGCGGTCGCGGGTCGAACCGCCGGCGCCGTAAGTGCAGGAGAAGAAATCGGGGTTGTAGGTCGCCAGCTGGCGCGCCACGTCCATCAGTTTTTCGTGCCCGGCTTCGGTCTTGGTGGGGAAGAACTCGAAGCTGTAGCGGCGTTCTTGGCTCATAGGGTTTCTAGCCTTGGAGACGTAGGGTGGATGGCGTTTTTCCATCCACCTTGCGGGAAGTCGGCGGTGGATAAGCCATGGGCTTACCCACCCTACGCATTAGTAGCGGTAAGCGTCCGGCTTGAACGGGCCTTCCACGGTCACGCCGATGTACTCGGCCTGCTGCTTGGTCAGCTGGGTGACCACGCCGCCGAAGCCCTTGACCATTTCCAGCGCCACTTCTTCGTCGAGCTTCTTCGGCAGCACTTCCACGGTCAGGCGCTCGGCCTTCTTCTCGGCCGAGAGATCGGCGAACTTCTGCTCGAACAGGAAGATCTGCGCCAGCACCTGGTTGGCGAACGAGCCGTCCATGATCCGGCTCGGGTGGCCAGTGGCGTTGCCCAGGTTCACCAGACGGCCTTCGGCCAGCAGGATCAGGTAGTCGTCGTTGGTCGGATCGAAGGTACCGGCACCGGTGCGGTGGATCTTGTGCACCTGCGGCTTGACCTCTTCCCACGCCCAGTTCTTGCGCATGAAGGCGGTGTCGATCTCGTTGTCGAAGTGGCCGATGTTGCATACCACGGCGCGCTTCTTCAGGGCCTTGAGCATGCCGGCGTCGCACACGTTGACGTTGCCGGTGGTGGTGACGATCAGGTCGATCTTGCCCAGAAGAGCAGCGTCGACGCTGGCCTCGGTGCCGTCGTTGATGCCGTTCTTGTACGGCGAAACCAGCTCGAAGCCGTCCATGCAGGCCTGCATGGCGCAGATCGGATCGATCTCGGAAACCTTGACGATCATGCCTTCCTGACGCAGTGACTGCGCCGAGCCCTTGCCCACGTCACCGTAGCCGATGACCAGCGCCTGCTTGCCCGACAGCAGGTGGTCGGTGCCGCGCTTGATCGCGTCGTTGAGGCTGTGGCGGCAGCCGTACTTGTTGTCGTTCTTGCTCTTGGTGACCGCGTCGTTGACGTTGATCGCCGGGACTTTCAGGGTGCCGGCCTTGAGCATGTCGAGCAGACGGTGCACGCCGGTGGTGGTCTCTTCGGTGACGCCGTGGATGCGCTCGAGCATCTGCGGGTATTTCTTGTGCAGGATCTCGGTCAGGTCACCGCCGTCGTCGAGCACCATGTTGGCGTCCCACGGCTTGCCGTCCTTGAGAATGGTCTGCTCGATGCACCACTCGTACTCTTCTTCGGTTTCACCTTTCCAGGCGAACACCGGGATACCGGCAGCGGCGATGGCGGCAGCGGCCTGATCCTGGGTGGAGAAGATGTTGCAGGAGGACCAGCGGACTTCGGCGCCCAGGGCGGTGAGCGTCTCGATCAGTACGCCGGTCTGGATGGTCATGTGGATGCAGCCGAGGATCTTCGCGCCTTTCAGCGGTTGGCTGGCGGCGTACTTGCGGCGCAGGCCCATCAGTGCCGGCATCTCGGATTCGGCGATGATCAGCTCTTTGCGGCCCCAATCGGCCAGGGAAATGTCGGCGACCTTGTAGTCGTTGAAAGCGCTCATGAAAGCTCTCCATTCGTTGTCTGCGAATGGGCGCCGTTGATGCGTATGGTTAACGCCCCATCCGAGCCTGACAAACCGGTGTCGACCGGCCTGCTGCAGCGCCCCTCGGACAGGTGGCGGGAGCGACCGGAGCTGTGCCGGTCGTTTGAAGCTGGCGGATTATAGCTGCGTGCGGCTTGCAGCCCAAGGCTTTCCGTCGCTCCATGCGCTGCGCTGCTGGCATTTGCCACCGAGGGATTGGCCGGATCGCCACTCACATACTCCTGCTTGGGTCATGGACGCTGGTCGGGACCTGGCTCAGGCTGCGCATTCCATTACCAAGCTGCGGAGCTTCCATGACCCTCGCCTACTGGTGCGTGCTGATCGCCATCTTTCTGCCCTACCTGGGTACTGCCACAGCCAAGTTCCTTGGCCCCGGCTACGGACCGCGCGCCAATCAGGATCCGCGCGCGTTCCTGAGTACCCTGGAGGGCTGGCGCAAGCGCGCCAACAACGCCCAGCTCAACGGCTTCGAGGTAACCCCGGCGTTCGCTGCCGCGGTGATCATCGCCCACCAGGCCGGCGGTGCCGAGCAGGGGTTGCTCGACCAACTGGCCGTGGCATTCATCGTCAGCCGCGTGCTGTATTTCATCTGCTATCTGGCTGGCTGGGGGCCTGTGCGCTCGCTGGTGTGGTTCGCCGGGATGGGGCTGATCGCGGCGCTGTTCGTGGTGTCCGCTTAGTCGATATCTGCAGCTGACTCTGACGATGAGCTAGAAAAGCGCGTGACTGATCAGTCATTGCGCCTTTCTGGTGCGTTTTATGAGGTCAATCAGCCTGTAGGGCGGCTGGCCGCTGGCCACGTTCTTGCTTGCTCTCGGTTATTTGGCGGGGGTTCCCGCCGTCTGCCAGGGAGCCGTTCATGTCCGCCACTGCCTTTTTCGACCGCTTGCTCTGTGCCATCGGCCTGCGCACGCTGAATCAGCAATTTCTGTTTTCCTATGCGCTGATGTTTCTGCTCGCGGTGGTCGCCTCGGTGGCGCTGTATCTGAGCATGTCGGTATCGCCGGAGACCATCAATGTCGCCGGCGCGCAGCGCATGCTCAGCCAGAAGATGACCAAGGAGGCGCTGTTGCTGCGTGAAGGCGTCCTGCCCGCTGCGACGCTGGAAGCCACCATGGCGCAGTTCGACGCTGCCCATCGCGACCTGCTGAGTGGCAACGCGGCGCGCAATATCAGCGCCATCGCCGAGCCCAGCGTCCAGGCGCAGATGAACAAGGTCGGTGGTCTCTGGCAGGGCTTTCGTGCGCAGCTGCAGCGTGTGGTTGCGGGCGATGCGGCAGTCGACCTCAAGGCCCTGGAGCAGCAGTCGGTCGAGCTGCTGCGCGAGATGAACCAGGCCGTCGGTTTGATGGCTGCCCACGCTGAAGGCAGTCAGCGCCGCCAGATGTGGCTGGCGTTCGGTTGCGTGCTGGGCATTCTGGCGCTGGTAGTGCTGGGCCGTCAGTTCGGCCTGCGCCCGCTGATGCATAACCTCAATGCGGTGGAGGGGGCGCTGACCCGGGTTGGCTCTGGCGACTTCACGCGTAGCCTGGACGGTCGTCAGGGTGACAACGAGATCGGCCGCATCTTCGCGGGTTACAACCGCATGCAGGAGCAGGTGCGTGGCTTGCTGGCGGAGGTCAAGCGCAGTGGTGAGCGTACTGGCGAGCACGTCGGCAGCGTGGTCGGTGCTGCGCAGTCGGCGGGCGATGGTGTGCGTCGTCAGTACGAGGATCTCGATCAGGTCGCCACCGCGATGAATGAAATGAGCGCCACCGTCGCCGAGGTGGCGCGTCACGCTGCCCATGCAGCCGAGTCGGCACGCAGTGCCGATGATTGTGCGCAGAGCGGCAAGCAGGTGGTGCAGCGTAGTGCGGCGCAGATCGCCGAACTGGTGGAACAGCTGCAGCGCAGTGGCGAGCAGGTACAGCGTCTGGAGGCCGAAACCGGTGGTGTCGGCAAGGTGCTCGAAGTGATCACCGGTATCGCCGAACAGACCAATCTGCTGGCGCTCAACGCGGCCATCGAGGCGGCGCGCGCCGGCGAGGCAGGGCGTGGCTTCGCCGTGGTCGCCGACGAGGTGCGTACTCTGGCCAGTCGCACCCAGCAATCGACTGGCGAAATCCAGGCGATCATCCAGCGTTTACAGGGCGGGGCGCGTGATGCGGTGCTGGCGATGCAGCGCAGCGCGGCCCTGGCCGACGGCAACCTCCAGCACATTCGTCAGGCCAGTGAGGCGCTGGAGACCATCGTCGGGGCGGTGGATGGCATCAATGCCCTGAACGCGCAGATCGCCACGGCCGCAGAACAGCAGAGCCAGGTGGCGCAGGAGATCGACCAGCGGGTAACGCACATCTCCAGCCTGGCCGAGCGCAGCCAGGGCGAGACCGAGAGCGTGGTGCAGGTCAGTGCGCAGATTCAGGGCGAGGTGCAGCAACTCAACAGCCAACTGGGGCGCTTCCGTACCTGAACCCTGGCTGACCAACGCATACAAACGACAGCTGTTGTGACAAGAGGTCGCTTGGCCCGACCGGGGCGAGCCGCGATACTGGCGGCCCCTTGTCGCCCGGAAGTCGTGTCGATGACCCTGAAGAAACTCCTGCTGCTCACCTGCGTCTGCCTAACCCTGGCCGCCTGTGGTGGGGTCGACCCCAACTCGCCGTTGGGCAAGCGTCAGGCAGCGTTCAAGGAGATGCTCAAGGTCAGCGAGGACCTCGGTGGGATGCTGCGCGGCCGCATTCCCTACGATGAGTCTGCTTTCATCACCGGTGCTGGCGAGCTGGAGCGCCTGTCGCACGAGCCCTGGCAGCACTTTCCACAGGTCCGTGATGACGAGCGCAGCAAGGCCAATGCCGAGGTCTGGCAGCGCCAGGAGCAGTTCCAGAAGATGGCGCGTGATCTGGAGCAGGCCACTGCCGCACTGGTACAGGCCACAACCGCACCGCCGCTACGTCGCTCCGAGCTGGAGCCGGCGGTGCAGGCCGTCGAGGACAGTTGCGAGGCGTGCCACAAGGCGTTTCGCGCTTACTGATCGGCGCGTGCTTCGGCCTCGGCCTGCTCCAGTTCGGTGCGTGCCTCGGCCAGTTTGGCCTGACGCTTGGCGATCTTCTCCTGATCGCCCTTGCCCATGGCTTCACGCAGATCCATCTCGCGCTCCTGCACTTCCTCGCGGGCTTCCTTGACGCTGGCCAGGCGCTCCTTGTGCAGCGAAGCGTCATCACAATGGGCATCGACATTGCCCAGTGCTCGTTGCAGTCCATCCAGCTCTCGCGAGTTGCCGCTCTTGTGCGCTGCGTCGATCTTCTCCTGGAGCACCTGGCGTTTGACGGCGCAGCCGCTATCGCCCTCGGCGGCCAGAATCGGTGTGGCGTTCAGGTTGGCGGCCAGCAGCAGGCCGAGCAAAGCGGTTTGACGGATCATGGTCTGTCCTCGTGAAGGTCTACTTCGAAGTGACCCTGGTTGCTGCGCGAGGTTCGACCCGATTGAGCCATCTGCTGACCTGGGTCAACCGCGCGGTGAATTTTCCTGCGGCAGGAAACCGACGGTGCCGGCCTCCTGCAGTTGCGCGGCCAGGCGCTGAACCTCCGGGTGGCTGAAGAACGCCAGCAGGCGCTCGGCGCTGTTCTGGCTCATGCCGGGTTGCTGCATCCACTCGGCGTGGCTGCGAGCCACTAGCGTGGCCCAGTCATCCTCCGCGCCGAGCTGGAAACCGGCTGGCGCACCGAGAGCTGTCAGCCATTGCTGCAGTGAGCGCTGCTGGGCCTGGGCGAAGGCCTGCTGCAGCTGCGAGGCGCGCCGTGGGCCGATACCGGGCAGCTGTTGCAGGTGCTCGCTATCGAGCGCCAGCCAATCGAGCAGACCCTCCAGTTTCTGCCCCGCCAGTAGCGCGCTCCAGGTGCCTGGTCCCACGCCGGGCAGGTTCAGTCCCTGCTTGCCGGCGAGCCAGTTCAGGCGTGCCTGGAACTGTTGCTGGCATTCGCTGCTGAGTCGCCAGCAACTGAGGGCGTGGTATCGATTGGGATCGGGAGCCTGCACTATTGCACGCTCCGGGCTGCGCCAGATCACCTGGTCGAGGCGTGGAATGGTCAGGCCGGCCAGGTGTATTGCTACCTGATCGCCGGGGCGTATGTCCAGCTTCTCCCAGGTTTGCAGCGAGCCGAGAGCGACTCGGCTGATGCGCCGCTCTTCGAGGTCGACCGGCTGCAAACGCAGGATCGGCGTGATGCGTCCAGTACGGCCGATGCTGAAATCCACCGCCTGCACCACGGCCAGCGCCTGGCTGGCCGGGTATTTCCAGGCAATCGCCCAGTGCGGTGCTTCTGCCTGCCAGCGCGCTCCGGATGGCCGCGTGCCTTGACGCAGGACCACACCATCGCTGGCAAACGGTTGCGGCTGATCGAACCAGCGTTGGCGCCAACTGCGGGCTTCCTTTGCGTCCCGCAGGGGCTGGGTATAGTGCAGGCTGTCGCCGAAGCCCAGTCTCTGCAGGGCTTGCAGGCGCTCTGGCATGTTCGCCGGGCCATCCGGCCAATCCCAGACGAACAAGCCGATGGCATCGACCTGTTGCTGGTCGAGCGTTTGTCGCGCCATCAGGCCTGCCACCTTGCCACGGGCGCCAACCCCACCGTCGCGGCCTTGCACGTGACCGTCCAGGCGCCAGTAGAGCTCGCCCTGCAACACGGCATCGAGTGGTTCCTGCAGGTGTGCGGGAATGGCTGGCAGCTGCCGTGTGCGGGCTGTCCAGTCCTGGCCCAGACGTCCATCGCCACGGCTGATGGCTTGTCGCAGCGCGCCGTCTCGGTAGACCAGGGTGACCGCGACACCGTCGACCTTGGGCTGAATCCACAGGTCGTCGCGGGTGTTGATCCATTCGGCGACTGCTGCATCGTTCAGTTTGCGCAGCCCGGTCTGCGGCACCGGGTGCGCGATCGTTCCGCTGCTGCCAGCCAGAGGGTCTGCCAATGCCGTGCGGGCGGTCGGAAAGCACCGATGCCAGGATTGCAGGCGCTCGCGGGCCTGGTCATAGATTTCATCAGCCACCAGCGAGCGGCCCTGATTGTGATAGGCGTCGTCCCACTCGGCGATCTGCTGATTGAGCGCGGCGAGCTCGGACTTGGCGCGATCAGTGGGCCAGTCGGGGCACGGGCTGGCCTGGGCGGTGAGTGGAAAGAGCAGCAGAGCGATCCAGCGCTTCATATTGAGCATCCTTGCTCCGATTGGACGAGTGGCCTGGGCCTGTGATTGCAATACCAAGTCGCGGTACTGGGTAGTCTAGACCAGTGTGGGCTGCTCACCAGGCTGGTGTAGATGCGGAAACATGATCAGGGCACGGTAAGGTGCGGGCCATGTCTACTAACCTGTTCGGCGGCGGCCCGGTCAGGGTTGGTAAGGAACTCGTTCATTCAGAGGGATTTTCATATGCAGGACATGCGTTTTACCAAGCGAATCACTCCGCTGCTGACCATTGCCATGCTGGTCGGTTGTGGTGAAAACGCTGACAAGCAAGTCGCCAAGACCGGCGCTGTCAGTGAGGAAGCGGTTGCCGCGCCTGCCGAGGTAACCCAGGTTGAGGCAGCAGCCAGTGGTGGCAGTGCGGCCTGTCTCGATGCACCCACTCTACGTACGATCGGCAATACCTGGACGATCACCACCGACGGCCAGCGCGACGTCAATACGGTTGCAGAGCTGGCCGACTATCGTGGACAGAGTGCTTATCGCACTCATACCGAGAATAGCGTGGGAACGGTGGCGGACGCCTACGGCAACGTCGTGGATGGCCTCGTCCATTGGTATGGAAGTGTGATGACCCAGCCGGCAGTCAACGAAAGCTACAATCAGCCGAGCTTTTCCGTGCCTGTGGATTTACCTCAGGATCAGACCCACTCGGTCAGTTTCGACTCGATCACCGTGCAGCCGGGGGCGGAGCCTTTCGTCATGAAGCTGACCAACACGGTGACGTACCGAGGGCGTGAGCGCATCGAGACGGAGTTCGGTGCCTTCGATACCTGCAAGATCGAATTCTCGACCGAGGGCGCCATGGTGCCGAAAACCACCTGGCAACAATGGATCATCGCTTCGGGCAAGTTCGCTGGTCTGCCCTTGCGCATGAGCAACGCCCAGGGCACCACGCAGGCCAGCAGTATCGAGGTGAGCTGGTAAGCCATAGCGATCTGCGGGCATGAAAAAACCGATGCCGTTGCCGGCATCGGTTTTTTGTTTTCGCGTAGGGCGACGGGCTTACAGGCCGGCAGCGGCGCGCAGGTCGTCGGCCTTGTCGGTGCGTTCCCAGGTGAAGGTGGTGAAACTGTCGTCGCCGACGGTCTTGGACTGCGGCGTGCGGCCGAAGTGGCCGTAGGCAGCGGTGTCCTGGTACATCGGGTGCAGCAGGTCGAGCATCTTGGTGATGGCGTAGGGGCGCAGGTCGAACACGTCACGCACCAGTTTGATGATCTTGTCTTCGGCGATCTTGTGGGTGCCGAAGGTGTTGATCGAGATAGAGGTCGGCTGGGCCACGCCGATGGCGTAGGACACCTGGATCTCGCAGCGATCGGCCAGGCCGGCGGCGACGATGTTCTTGGCCACGTAGCGGCCGGCGTAGGCGGCGCTGCGGTCGACCTTGGACGGGTCCTTGCCGGAGAAGGCGCCGCCGCCGTGACGGGCCATGCCGCCGTAGCTGTCGACGATGATCTTGCGTCCGGTCAGGCCGCAGTCGCCCACTGGGCCACCGATGATGAACTGGCCGGTCGGGTTGATGTGGAACTGGGTATCCTTGTGCAGCAGTTCGGCCGGCAGCACGTGCTTGACGATCAGCTCCATCACGCCTTCGCGCAGGTCGTCGTATTTCACTTCCGGGTTGTGCTGGGTGGACAGCACGACCGCGTCGATGGCCGCGACCTTGCCGTTCTCGTAGCGGCAGGTGACCTGGGATTTGGCATCCGGGCGCAGCCACGGCAGCAGGCCGGACTTGCGCGCTTCGGCCTGACGCTCGACCAAGCGGTGCGAGAAGCAGATCGGCGCCGGCATCAGCACGTCGGTTTCGTTGCTGGCGTAGCCGAACATCAGGCCCTGGTCGCCAGCGCCCTGATCTTCCGGCTTGGCGCGGTCGACGCCCTGGTTGATGTCCGGGGACTGCTTGCCAATGATGTTGAGCACGCCGCAGGTGGCGCCGTCGAAACCGACGTCGGAACTGGTGTAGCCGATATCGCAGATCACGTCGCGGACGATCTGCTCCAGGTCGACCCAGGCGCTGGTGGTGACTTCGCCGGCAACGATGGCCACACCGGTCTTGACCAGGGTTTCCACAGCCACGCGGGCGTGCTTGTCCTGGGCAATGATGGCGTCGAGCACCGCATCGGAGATCTGGTCGGCGATCTTGTCCGGATGCCCTTCGGACACGGACTCGGAGGTAAACAGGGAATATTCGCTCATCTATCGGTTCCTTTCTTGCCGGAGGCTGAAGGCGCTGTGCGCATCGGGTTTGGCAAAGTGCCGTAATTGAATCTGAAAGCCGTTTTTCAGGCCTATGTAGAGGCTTTCGCCGGGCGTCAGGCCGGCGGCCGTCGCCCAGCGCGCCAGGTCTTCCTGTTCGAAGCCGAGCCATAGATCGCCGCAGGCTTCGCGTGCCCAGCTCTGGTCGTGGCTGCACAGCTCGCTGAGCAGCAGGCTGCCGCCGGGTGCGACCAGGGCGGCCAGTTTGCGAAAGGCCTCGGCCGGCGTGGCGAAGTGGTGCAGTACCATGTTCAGTACCACGCAGTCGGCAGGCTGCTGTTCATCCTGTAGCGCATCGGCCAGTTTCAGCTCGACGTTGTGCAGGCCCTCGGTGGCGCAGCGCTGGCTGGCCAGTTCGAGCATAGCCGGGCTGTTGTCCAGTGCCGTGACCTGGGCGAAGCGGCGCGCCAGCTCGGGCAGGAAGGCACCATCGCCAGGCCCGATTTCCAGCGCCGTGGCGTCCGGCGCGAAATGCAGTGCGTCGAGCAGGGCTAGCAGGCTGTCGCGGTACTGCGGCAAACCGGCGATCAGATCCTGCTGGGCCTGGAAGCTGGTGGTCATGCGCGCGAAGAAATCGCGGCTGACGGTGGCGCGTTGCAGATGCACGGCGGCGATGCGCGTTTGCACATCGCCGGGCAGCGGCAGTTCGTCGATATCGTCCAGCAGGGCGGCGTGCAGGCGGCCATTGGGCAGCGCGCGGCGGTAGAAGATCGCATTGCCTTCACGACGCGTCGCCACCAGGCCGGCCTGGGCCAGTACCTTGAGGTGGTGGCTCATGCCCGACTGACCGATGGCGAAGATCTGCGCCAGTTCCAGCACGCCGAACGAATCGTTGCTCAGCGCGCGCAGCACGTTCAGGCGCAGCGGATCGCCGCCGGCCTTGCACAGGGCGGCGAGCTCGTCGCAGGGGTCGAAATCCAACTGGGGTGCGCGCAGGGTCATGGGGGCGCAGTCTAGTCGGTCATTTTTCATACAGCAATACCAATATCAAAAAGTTTTGATATTGGTATTGAGGCTAGCCTGGCGCCTGGCTCAGTTGCAGAAAAGCGGCGGGGGCCGGGCTCAGGCTGGTGCCGAGTCGCCATAGCACATGCAGTTCACGCTCGATCTGCAGGTCCTGCACCGCCAAGCGCTGCAGTTCGCCGCTGGCCAGTTCACGTTCGACCACCCGCTGCGACAGCCAGGCGATGCCTTGGCCGTCGGCGAGCATGCGCTTGAGCGCTTCGGTGCTACCGATGGCCATGCCGGCCTGTGGCTCCAGTCCGTGGTCGCGATAGGCCTGCTCGATACTGGCGCGAGCGCCAGAGCCAGGTTCGCGCATATACAGCGGGTACGCCTGCAGGTCGCGGGCCTCAAGGCGCTCGGCCCTGGCCAGCGGGTGCAGCGGCGATGCCACCGGAAGCAGGGCATCGCGCGCCAGCAGGCGATGCGCGTAGTCGGCCTGGGCGAACGAGCCTTCGACGAAGCCCAGGCTGATGCGGCCTTCGTCCAGTTGCCGGGTCACGACGTCGGTGTTGCTGACTTCCAGGCTGACGAATATCTGCGGATGCAGGGCGCGAAAACGGGTGAGCAGGGGCGGCAGCAGGTAGGCGCCGAGCGTGGCGCTGGCGCCCAGATGCAGCTCGCCCTGCTCCAGTTGGGCGAAGTCACGCAGGTCGCGTTCGGCGGCGCGCTCCAGGGCGAAGATGCGCCGCGCATAGTCGTGCAGACGCAGACCTCCTTCGGTCAGTTGCACGCCGCGTGGCTGGCGATCGAACAGGCGCAGGTCGAGGCTGGCTTCGAGGTCGCGAATCTCCCGCGTTACGGCAGGCTGGCTGATGTGCAGGCGCTCGGCGCCGGCGCTGATGCTGCCGGCTTCTGCCACGGCCAGAAAGACCTTGAGATGGTGCAGGTTCATGGTTGATGCATAAATGAAAGGTATGTATCGAATGCTGAATATGTATTTTTCATATGGCAAGTCAATTCTTACCCTTGCGCCATCACTCATGTCACGGGACCACCCGACTCATGCCGCGCCCCTTCAGCCGTTTACCCGAGCCCCTGGCTTTCATTCGCCATTTCACTCCCAGCTGGTTCGCCGTGACCATGGGCACCGGTGTGCTGGCGTTGGTGATCGCTCATCTACCCTGGCCTTTGCCGGGATTGCCGATGCTTGCTGAGGGGCTGTGGTTTGTTGCAGTCGGTCTGTTCGCGCTGTTCAGCCTGCTGTTTCTGCTGCGCCTGGCGCTGTTTCGCGAAACCATCTGGCCGATGTTGCTGCATCCGGTGCAGTCCATGTTCCTTGGCGCCATTCCCATGGGCCTGGCGGTGCTGATCAAGGGCTTGCTGTTATTCGGTGTGCCGCGCTGGGGCGAAGGGGTCTACGCGCTGGCCCATGCGCTGTGGTGGCTGGACGCGGCGCTGGCGCTGCTCGGCGCCTTGTTGGTGCCTTATCTGATGTTCACCCGCCAGCATCATGCGCTGGAGAAGCTCACCGCGGTGTGGCTGCTACCTATCGTCGCACCGGAGGTCGCCGCCAGCACGGCAGGGGCGCTGGCGCCGCATCTGGCGGCCGAGGCGGCGCAACAGTTGCTGGTGGCCGGTTTCGTGCTCTGGGGATTGTCGCTGTCGCTGGCGTTCTCGCTGATCACTCTGGTGCTGCTGCGCCTGGCCCTGCACAAATTGCCGGATACCGATTTCGCCGCCACCAGCTGGCTGCCGCTGGGGCCGCTGGCTACCGGCTGTCTGGGGCTGCTCAGCATGGGGCAGGCGGCGCCGCTGGCTTTTGCCGGCACGTCGCTGGTCAGCGCCGCCGAGCTGGCGCGGGATCTCGGCCTGATCGGCGGCCTGGCCTTGTGGGGCGCTGGGCTGTGGTGGCTGGTGATCGCCACACTGTTCACCCGTCACTACATCCGCGACAACATGCCGTTCAACCTCGGCTGGTGGGGTTTTACCTTTCCGCTGGGGGTATTCGCCCTGGCCACCTTCGAGCTGCAGGCCGTGACCGGTTTGAGCCTGTTCGCCTTCATCGGTCTGCTGCTGGCAGTGCAACTGGCGGCGGTCTGGACGCTGGTGTTCAGTCGCACGCTCGCCGGCGTCTGGCATGGCGAGTTGTTTCAGGCACCTTGTCTGGGCGGACCGGGCAGCCCGGCGGTGAGCGTTCTGAGCGAGCAGGCGGGCTGATTTGGTCTCTACGACCATCTGTCATTGCCCCATGGGGGCCGGCTGGGCGAAAATAGGCGTCTTTTTTCGCCCCCTTCATTCAGAAGCAGCCCCCGTAGGAGATTCAGCGATGCCCAGCCGTCGTGAGCGAGCCAATGCCATTCGTGCCCTGAGCATGGATGCCGTGCAGAAAGCCAACAGCGGCCACCCCGGTGCCCCCATGGGTATGGCGGACATCGCCGAAGTGCTGTGGCGCGACTACCTGAAGCACAACCCGAGCAACCCGAACTTCGCCGATCGTGACCGCTTCGTGCTGTCCAACGGTCATGGCTCGATGCTGATCTATTCGCTGCTGCACCTGACTGGTTACGACCTCGGCATCGAAGACCTCAAGCAGTTCCGCCAGCTGCACAGCCGTACCCCGGGCCACCCGGAATACGGTTACACCCCGGGTGTCGAGACCACCACCGGCCCGCTCGGCCAGGGCATCGCCAACGCCGTCGGCTTCGCCATCGCCGAGAAGGTGCTGGGCGCGCAGTTCAACCGTGAAGGCCACAACATCGTCGACCACAACACTTACGTGTTCCTCGGCGACGGCTGCATGATGGAAGGCATTTCCCACGAAGTCTGCTCGCTGGCCGGCACCCTAGGCCTGGGCAAACTGATCGCTTTCTACGACGACAACGGCATCTCCATCGACGGTGAAGTCGAGGGCTGGTTCACCGACGACACGCCGAAGCGCTTCGAAGCCTACGGCTGGCAGGTGATTCGCAATGTCGACGGCCACGACGCCGAAGAGATCAAGATGGCCATCGAGACCGCGCGCAAGAGCGTGGACCAACCGACCCTGATCTGCTGCAAGACCACCATCGGCTTCGGTTCGCCGAACAAGCAGGGCAAGGAAGAGTGCCACGGTGCGCCGCTGGGCAACGACGAAATCGCCCTTACCCGCGCCGCGCTGGGCTGGAATCATGGCCCGTTCGAAATCCCGGCCGAGATCTACGCCGAGTGGGACGCCAAGGCCGCCGGCGCTGCCGCCGAAGCCGCCTGGAACGACAAGTTCTCCGCCTACGCCGCTGCCCATCCCGAGCTGGCTGCCGAGTTCAAGCGCCGTATTGCCGGTGAGCTGCCGGCCGATTTCGCCGAGAAGGCCGCTGCCTATATCAAGGACGTCGCCGAGAAGGGCGAGACCATCGCCAGCCGTAAGGCCAGCCAGAACGCGCTGAATGCCTTCGGTCCGCTGCTGCCGGAGTTCCTTGGCGGTTCGGCCGACCTGGCCGGCTCCAACCTGACCCTGTGGAAGGGCTGCAAGGGCGTCTCCGCTGAAGACGCGTCCGGCAACTACATGTTCTACGGCGTGCGCGAGTTCGGCATGAGCGCGATCATGAACGGCATCGCCCTGCACGGCGGCTTCGTGCCGTACGGCGCCACCTTCCTGATCTTCATGGAATACGCGCGCAACGCCGTGCGCATGTCCGCGCTGATGAAGAAGCGCGTGCTGTACGTGTTCACCCACGACTCCATCGGCCTCGGCGAAGACGGCCCGACCCACCAGCCGATCGAGCAGCTGGCCAGCCTGCGTGGTACGCCGAACCTCGACACCTGGCGCCCGGCCGATGCCGTGGAGTCCGCCGTGGCCTGGAAGTACGCCATCGAGCGCGCCGACGGCCCGAGCGCCCTGGTGTTCAGCCGTCAGAACCTGCCGCACCAGCCGCGTGATGCCCAGCAGCTGGCTGACGTCGCGCGCGGTGGCTACGTGCTCAAGGACAGCGCTGGCGAGCCGGAGTTGATCCTGATCGCCACCGGTTCGGAAGTCGGCCTGGCCGTGGCTGCCTACGACAAACTGACCGCCGCCGGGCGCAAGGTGCGCGTGGTGTCGATGCCGTCCACCAGCGTGTTCGACGCTCAGGACGCCGGCTACAAGCAGGACGTGCTGCCGCTGCAGGTCGGTGCGCGCATCGCCATCGAGGCCTCGCACGCCGACTACTGGTACAAGTACGTGGGCCTGGAAGGTCGCATCATCGGCATGACCAGCTTCGGCGAGTCGGCCCCGGCGCCGGCCCTGTTCGAGCACTTCGGCTTCACCGTCGACAACATCGTCGCCACTGCCGAAGAACTGCTGGACGCCTGAGTTGAGAACGACGCTGTAGCGGTGGATCGGGGCGCGTAACTGGCGCCCTGTTCATCTACCGTTACAGCGCCCGGTGGATCGATGAAGCGCGATCCACCCTACGTTCATCCGAGACCTCTTATGTCCAATCGCCCCTATCGTGTCGCCCTCAACGGTTATGGCCGTATCGGTCGTTGCGTGCTGCGCGCGCTGCACGAGCGTGGCAATTCAGCGAGCCTGGAAATCGTCGCGCTGAACGACCTGGCCGATCAGGCCAGCATCGAATACCTGACCCGCTTCGACTCCACCCACGGGCGCTTTCCCGGCGAGGTAAAGGTCGATGGCGACTGTCTGCACATCAACGGCGACTGCGTGAAGGTGCTGCGCCAGAGCGAGCCTGAGGCCATTGACTGGGCAGCGCTGGACATCGATCTGCTGCTCGAGTGCTCCGGGCAGTACGTCACTCGTGCCGAGGCGCAACGCTTCATCGAAGCCGGTGCGCCGCGCGTGCTGCTGTCGCAGCCGATGGCCAGCGAGGCGGATATCGACGCCACCGTGGTTTACGGCGTCAATCAGCAGTGCCTGAGCGGTGCCGAGCGTCTGGTGTCGAATGCGTCCTGTACCACCAACTGCGGCGTTCCGCTGTTGAAACTTCTCGATGAGGTGGTGGGTCTGGAGTACGTCTCCATTACCACCATCCATTCGGCGATGAACGACCAACCAGTGATCGATGCCTATCACCACGAAGACCTGCGCCGTACGCGCTCGGCCTTCCAGTCGGTGATCCCGGTCTCCACTGGTCTGGCGCGGGGTATCGAGCGTCTGCTGCCGGAACTGGCCGGGCGTATCCAGGCCAAGGCCATCCGGGTGCCGACGGTCAACGTCTCGTGCCTGGACATCACCCTGCAGACTGCGCGCGATACCTCCGCAGAAGAGATCAACCGCGTGCTGCGTCAGGCGGCGGAAAGCGGCCCGCTCAAAGGGCTGCTGGCCTACACCGAGCTGCCGCACGCCAGCTGCGACTTCAACCACGACCCGCATTCGGCCATCGTCGACGGCAGCCAGACCCGCGTGTCCGGCCCGCGCCTGGTCAACCTGCTGGCCTGGTTTGACAACGAGTGGGGGTTTGCCAACCGCATGCTCGATGTCGCTGAACATTTTCTCGCTGTATCCACTTCCTCCGTACAACCAGCCTTTGTGAAGGACTGATCCATGACCGTTCTGAAGATGACCGACCTCGACCTCGCCGGTAAGCGCGTGTTGATCCGCGAAGACCTCAACGTCCCGGTGAAGGACGGTGTGGTCAAGAGCGACGCGCGTATCCTCGCCTCCTTGCCGACCATCAAGCTGGCGCTGGAGAAGGGTGCTGCCGTGCTGGTCTGCTCGCACCTGGGCCGCCCGGAAGAGGGCATCTACAGCGAGGAAGACAGCCTGGCGCCGGTCGCCGCCTATCTGAGCAAGGCGCTCGGCCGCGACGTGCCGCTGGTCAAGGACTATCTCGGTGGTGTCGAGGTCAAGGCCGGCGAGCTGGTGCTGCTGGAGAACGTACGCTTCAACAAGGGCGAGAAGAAGAACACCGACGAACTGGCCCAGCAGTACGCCGCCCTGTGCGACGTGTTCGTGATGGACGCCTTCGGTACCGCCCACCGCGCCCAGGGTTCGACCCACGGTGTGGCCAAGTTCGCCAAGGTCGCCTGCGCCGGCCCGCTGCTGGCTGCCGAGCTGGATGCGCTGGGCAAGGCCCTGGACAAGCCGGCGCGGCCGATGCTGGCCATCGTCGCCGGCTCCAAGGTGTCGACCAAGCTCGACGTGCTCAATTCCCTGGCCGATATCTGCGACTCGCTGATCGTCGGCGGCGGCATCGCCAACACCTTCCTCGCGGCTGCCGGCCTGCCGGTGGGCAAGTCGCTGTACGAGGCCGATCTGGTCGACACCGCCAAGGCCATCGCGGCCAAGGTCAGCGTACCGCTGCCAGTCGATGTGGTGGTGGCCAAGGCTTTCGCCGAAGACGCCGAAGCCACCGTCAAGGCGGTCAAGGACGTGGCTGAAGACGACATGATCCTCGACATCGGCCCGCAGACTGCGGCGATGTTCGCCGAGATGCTCAAGGCTTCGCAGACCATCCTGTGGAACGGCCCGGTCGGTGTGTTCGAGTTCGACCAGTTCGGCAACGGCACCAAGGCCCTGGCCTTGGCCATCGCTGAAAGCCCGGCGTTCTCCATTGCTGGCGGTGGCGACACCCTGGCGGCCATCGACAAATACGGCGTGGCCGAGAAGATTTCCTACATTTCCACCGGGGGCGGCGCTTTCCTCGAGTTCGTCGAAGGCAAGGTGCTGCCGGCCGTGGAAGTGCTGGAGCAACGCGCGCAATAAACACCGACTAGGGTGAAGGAGAGTCCTTCACCCGCCGCGGATTAAACCCTGACGTGAACGGGTGGTCTGTAGAACACCGGATCATCGAACAAGGAGTCATGTCATGGACAAGTTAGCCGCATTGAGCGTGATTGGTATGTTGCTGGCCGGTTGTGCCGGTGGCGGTCGGGAGGTGGCCTGCGAGGTATTCAGCCCGGCGCAGATCGAAACCCCGACCACTCAGGATGATCAGCGTGTCGAGCAAAGCAGTGGTCAACCCACTGGCGCGGCACCGGAACAGCGTTGCTGACGAGGAGAGGCAATGAGCGGAATCAGACTGGCGGGGCTTGCTGTCGCCGCCACGTTGTTGGCGGCCTGCAGCAGCCAGCCGGCGGCGCCGGAGCAATGGAATCGCTGGGTATGCGACAGTCAGACCGAAGTGCTGTGGCGCTTCGCCAACGGCAGCGTCGACCAGGTGGATGTACGCCTGGGCGGTGACGACATCGTCTATCGTCTGACTCAGGAGCCGGCAGGATCTGGCGCGCTGTACAGTGACGGGCGTCTGTCCTTCCACACCAAGGGTGAGGAAGGCCTGGTCTACTGGACGGCGACCGATGACCTGATAGGCCGCGGCTGCAAGGCCCCGTAACATCCTCGGCGACGCCGAGACGAGAACTGCGGGCATGCCCGAGCTTCAGGAAACTTGAACAACGCCTGCCCCTGCGGCAGGCTTGCACGATTAACGACCTCCAAACCGGGAGACAGAAACACCATGGCACTTATCAGCATGCGCCAGATGCTCGACCACGCCGCCGAATTCGGCTACGGCGTGCCGGCCTTCAACGTCAACAACCTCGAGCAGATGCGCGCCATCATGGAAGCCGCCGACAAGACCGATTCGCCGGTCATCGTCCAGGCCTCCGCTGGTGCCCGCAAGTACGCTGGTGCGCCGTTCCTGCGCCACCTGATCCTGGCTGCCATCGAAGAGTTCCCGCACATCCCGGTGTGCATGCACCAGGACCACGGCACCAGCCCTGACGTGTGCCAGCGCTCCATCCAGCTGGGCTTTTCCTCGGTGATGATGGACGGCTCGCTCAAGGAAGACGGCAAGACCCCGGCCGACTACGACTACAACGTCCGCGTAACCCAGCAGACCGTAGCCTTCGCCCACGCCTGCGGCGTGTCCGTGGAAGGCGAACTGGGTTGCCTGGGTAGCCTGGAAACCGGTATGGCCGGTGAAGAAGATGGCGTCGGCGCCGAAGGCGTACTCGATCACAGCCAACTGCTGACTGATCCGGAAGAGGCCGCCGACTTCGTCAAGAAGACCCAGGTCGATGCCCTGGCCATCGCCATCGGCACCAGCCACGGCGCTTACAAGTTCACCAAGCCGCCAACCGGCGACGTGCTCTCCATCGAGCGCATCAAGGAAATCCACAAGCGCATCCCCAACACCCACCTGGTGATGCACGGTTCTTCCTCCGTGCCGCAGGAATGGCTGAAGGTGATCAACGAATTCGGCGGCGACATCAAGGAAACCTACGGTGTGCCGGTCGAGGAAATCGTCGAAGGCATCAAGCACGGCGTGCGCAAGGTCAATATCGATACCGACCTGCGTCTGGCCTCTACCGGTGCCATTCGCCGCATGATGGCCGAGCATCCGAGCGAGTTCGATCCGCGCAAGTTCTTCGCCAAGACCATCGTCGCTATGCGTGACATCTGCATCGCCCGCTACGAAGCCTTCGGCACCGCTGGCAACGCCTCCAAGATCAAACCGATCTCCCTGGAAGGCATGTACCAGCGCTATGCCAGCGGCGAGCTGAACGCCAAGGTCAACTGATCCGGCGCGGGCCAACGCCCGCCCGGACCAGCCGAAAGCCGCGATTGCGCAAGCGTCGCGGCTTTTTCATGCCTGGCGTTTGGGGCTCAGGGCGCTGTGCTGAGCAACGCGCGATGCTCGATGCTCAACTGGTCGAAGCGCGCAGCGCCGGCTTCGGTCTCGTAGCCGGTGTTGTCCTGGGTGTAGACGCCGGCCTTGAAATACAGCGGTTTGGCCGCCCAGGATGAGTCCAGGCGGGTGCTCCAACTGGTCCTGTCGAGCTGGATCGCCAGGGTGCCGTCGGGCTTCAGGTTGATCGCATAGCTGAACGCCTGATTGAGCGCGATGCCACTGGCCACGGTTACCGTCTGAATCTCGGCATTCGGCGTCATGCGTACCTTGGCGACGATGTTGCCGCTGGCGGTCTTGGTCTTGTACTGGTACTCCAGCTTGAGCAGCGGCATCGAGCTCTTGTAGGCATGGATCTGGCCGATGACGATCTTGCCGGTCGACGGCACCTGGCTGACGCTCAGTGCGGCGCGCAGGAAATGGTCGGCGCCGGGGTAGGTCCAGTTGCGCAGGCTGCCGTCGGCGTAGGTCTCGCGCAGTTCGCTGCGTGGATAACTGGCACTTTCGGTGGTGGTGCCATTGACCGGTGACCAGAAGAAGATGGCGCCATCTTTGGACTGGAAATAGTGATCCTGATAACCACCGGCCAGAACGCGGGTCTCGATGGTGGTCGCGGGGACGCCGACTGGAATGCTGAGATTCCACATGGCGAGTTCGATCATGTTCAAAGCTCCTGAGAAACGGAAACTTCAGTCGGGGGCACATCTCATCCAGGAGTCAGTAACGGCTTACTTGGCGTTCCGGCGTGTGACACGCGAGCTAGAAGGGTGGCAGGGCTGCCTGTCACGAGCAGCGAGTGCGCTCGTGGCGCGCTTTATAACGGCAACCGGGGCGAAAGCGTGATGACCGTCTGTCGCTTTATTGGCGCCAATATAAAGTCGTTATCATTGGGCTTTCGATCCCCGCCGTTTTCGATCGACCCAGGTTTGCCGCAGGTAAAACCCTGTAAAACACCTGGGGCATAACGGTGGGTGGGGTGCGCCATAATTCGCGCACTGTCGTTCCGGGAAACTGCCCCCCATGTCCAGCAAGCCACGTCTGTTGCTCGCTTTCCTCCTCGCCGTGTTGCTGGCCTCGCTGCTTGCCTCGATCTTCCAGACTCAGACCAACCTCGCCGCCTTGCAGGCGCTCGGTGCACCGATGCCGCTGGATGTGCGCGTTGGCACCACCTGTCTCGATCTGCTCGGTTTCGCGCCGACCTTCGCCCTGCTCAGTGCTCTGGGCTTTCTGTTCGCCCTGCCGCTGGCTGCCTGGTTGGCGCGGCGCATGCCGTCGCTACGGTGGCTGATCTTCGTGCTGGCGGGCGCGGCAGCGATCTGGACGGCGCTGGCGCTGGCCAATGCGCTGGCACCGATGCCGACGCTGATCGCCGCCGACCGCAGCCCGTTCGGCACGCTCGGGCTGATGGCCTGCGGCAGCGTCGGTGCGCTGCTGTTCGGTCTGCTCGGTCGGCGGGTGCGCTACCGGGCGCAGCCAACTTCTTCCGATTCTCTGTGACAAGGCGTTGCCCATGTTGAGAAGCACCCGCGCGCTGATGCTCTGCGCCCTGTTCGTCAGTACGCCGCTGCTGGCCCTGGATTACCGCATCGAAACCTTCAGCGAAGGGCTGGAGAATCCCTGGGCCATGGCCTTCCTGCCAGACGGACGCATGCTGGTCACCGAGCGTGTCGGGCGACTGCGCATCATCGAAGCCGACGGCAGTGTCGATCCCGAGCCGTTGGCGGGCCTGCCCGAGGTCTTCATCGCTGCCCAGGCCGGGCTGATGGAAGTGGCGCTGGACCCGGACTACAGCGACAACCGCTGGCTGTATCTGACCTACGCGCACGGCTCGCTGGAGGCCAACAACACGCGTCTGGCGCGTGCCCGCCTGGTGGATGACGAGCTGCACGACTTCGAGGTGTTGTTCACCGCCCAGCCGCTCAAGGCCGGCGCCGCGCACTACGGTGGGCGTATCGCCTTTCTCGCCGACAAGACCCTGGTGCTGACCCTGGGCGACGGCTTCGACTGGCGTGAGCAGGCGCAGAACCCAGCCAACCACCTGGGCAAGATCGTGCGCCTGAACCGCGACGGTAGCGTGCCGCAGGACAATCCGTTGCTCGGTCAGGAGGGCGCGGCGCCGGAGATCTACAGCCTCGGCCACCGCAACGTGCAGGGCATCTTCTTCGATGCCGAGCACAATCGCCTGTACAGCCATGAGCACGGCCCACGCGGGGGTGACGAGCTCAACCTGATCGAGGCCGGCAACAACTATGGCTGGCCGCTGGCGACCTTCGGTATCGATTACACCGGTGCGCGCGTCAGCCCCTACACCGAACTGCCGGGGTTGACCGCGCCACTGCTGCACTGGACGCCCTCGGTGGCACCGTCGAGCCTGACCCTGTATCGCGGCGAGCTGTTCCCCGAGTGGCAGGGTGACCTGTTCGCGGCCACCCTGGCCGAGCGCAGCGTACGCCGTGTCCGTATCCGTGACGGCATGCTGGCCGGGGAGGAAATCCTCTTCGAGGAGCTGGACGAGCGGATTCGCGATGTGCGCAGTGGGCCGGATGGTGCGCTCTATCTGCTCACCGATAACCCAGAGGGGCGTCTGCTGCGTGTGGTGCCCAGCGAGTAATGCCGCATCCGTTACACTGGCGGTCCTGATGAATGTGGGATCGTAGCGTTGAAGTATCTACAGGGTTATCCGGTCGCCTTGCAGCAGCAGGTTCGTCAGCTGATCGCCGATGATCGGCTTGGTGACTACCTGGCGCAGCGCTATCCGGGCCGGCATGAAGTGCAGAGCGACAAGGCGCTGTATGGCTACGTGATGGCGCTCAAGCAGGAACACCTGAAGAATGCGCCGGCCATCGACAAGGTGCTCTACGACAATCGACTCGACCTCACCCACCGCGCGCTGGGCCTGCATACGGCGGTCTCGCGGGTGCAGGGCGGCAAGCTCAAGGTGAAGAAGGAAATTCGCGTTGCCTCGCTGTTTCGCGACGCCGCGCCGGCCTTCTTGCAGATGATCGTGGTGCACGAACTGGCGCACCTGAAAGAGAGCGAGCACAACAAGGCCTTCTACAAGCTGTGCGACCACATGTTGCCGGGCTATGCGCAGATCGAATTCGACCTGCGCATGTATCTGACCTGGCGCGAGATGACGGCGGCCAACTGAGCAGCCGATGCGCTGACCTGTGAGCTCAGCCGTGCAGGCGCAGGTTGAGCTGATCGACTACTTCTGCCCAGTCGGCGTCTTCAAGAATTTCTTCGCGCAGCAGCGCGGCCTGCGCCGGCGTCCAGAACGGAGCCTCGGACAGTTTGCAGGCATCTGGCAGTGGTGAATGGGTGCTGATGAAGGCGTTGATGCTGGCGGCATCGTCAGGCAGGCCGAGCTGCTTGAACAGGGCTGGCAGGCTGTGGACTGGATTTTCCATGGTATTGGCTCTCGCTAGGCATGGTGTTCATCGCTAATTACCAACCCTAGCTCAGATAGTTCCGCTTACATGACTGCCAGCACCTCGAAAACCTGCTGCCGACTCCCTACTGGCAGGCTTATCTCGTCGCCGGGCCTCTTGCCGAGCAGCAATTTCCCGAGCGGTGCGGTATTGCCGAGCACCTGGATGGTCTGGTCGGCCAGTTGCAGTTTCATGCTGGCGCCTGGAGGACCAAGGAACAGCCATTGTTCGTGGTCGTCCTCGGCCGCAAGCTGCACCAGCGCGCCGAGTTCGATACCCTGCTCGATATCGAAGGGGCGCGGGCGCAACTGGCGCCAGGTGATCAGGGTCTGGCGCAGTTCTTCGACGCGGCGCGCCTGACCGCTGGCCAGGTAGGCGGCCTCCAGGCCCAGGGTGTCGTACTTGTTCTCGGCGACGTTCTCTTCGTGGGTGGCCGCTTCGTGGGCGCTGAGGGCGGCGAGGCTGGCCTGTTCGAGGTCGGTCTGCAGATGGCTGAGTACGTCTTGCAGCAGCAGATTCTTGTCCATGGTGTGCTATCGGGTTCGAGTTGATGAAGAGACGACGGCCTGACGCCGATCAGGTAGGGCTTCCAGAGCGGCCTTGTGTAGGAGCCCCGCCCGGGGGCGAAGCTTGCAAGTGCGTGTTGCCCTGATTCGCGGCGGGGCGCCGCTCCTACGCATTCGCTGCGTTGATGCTTAACTGGCTGGCACTAGGCTGCGGCCCCTGTTCAAAGGTATTGGGTTGCCAGTTGCACGCGGTTGCGACCTTCGGCCTTGGCCCGGTACATGGCGGCATCAGCCAGGCGAATCAGCATGGTGGCATTGTCGGCGCCGCGGCTAAGGGCGATGCCGATGCTGGCGCCGACGCGTACGGCACGATCTTCCAGGTACATCGGCGTGTCCAGCCCTTCCAGCAGACGTTTGGCCAGGTCGTGCGCATCTTCGGCCGATTGCACGCTCTCGCAGATCACCACGAACTCGTCACCGCCGAGGCGCGCAGGCAGATCGGTATCGCGCACGTATTGCCGCAGGCGCTGCGCCACTTCGGCCAGTACCAGGTCGCCGTAGCCATGGCCGTGCTGGTCGTTGATCGGCTTGAAACCGTCCAGGTCGATCAGCATCACGGCAAGCAGTTCGTTGCGGCGTTGGCTGCGCGCCAGTGCCTGCTCCAGGTGTTGCTGCAGGGCGGTGCGGTTGGCCAGGCCGGTCAGTGGGTCCTGCAGGGCCAGCTCACTGAGGCGCTGATTGGCCTGTTCCAGGGCCTGGGTGCGTTCGGTGACGCGCTTGGCGAGGATCTGCTCGTTGAGCTGCAGCGCGGCTTCGCGTTGGCGCTTGAGTTCGTTGAAGCGTGCCGCCAGGGCGAAGGACAGCAGGATCATCTCCAGCCCCGAGCCGATCTGCATGGCGTACAGGGTAAGGAAGTTCGACGGAATCAGGGCGAAGTTGCGTAGCGCCAGCAGCACCGCGCCGGTCAGCAGCATCAGCCAGGCCAGGGCGAACAGGCGAGCGCCGGGCACCCGGTAGCCAATGCAGACGAAGCTGGTCAGCAGCAGCGTCAGAGTGGCGATCAGGCCGGTCAGCGACATCAGCTGCAGCGCGCGCTGCAATGGCAGCAGCACACTGGCCAAGACGGCCGCACCGATGGCGATGGACAGCATCAGCAGGCCCTTGTCCCAGCGTGGCAGCCACTGGCGGGTGTCGAGAAAGCTGCGCGCAAAAACCACCGACAGCAGCGCCGCCGTCGTCAGGCTGACCGGCAGCATGCGGTTGCTCCAGGGCGCGGCTTCGGACCACAGATACTGCGCACCAAGACCATTGAGCGACAGCACGCTGAGGGCGAAGGCGAACATGAACAGCACGTAATTGAGGAAAGGCCGCTCGCGCAGGGCGAGAAACAGCAGCAGGTTGTACAGCCCCAGGGCGATCAGCACGCCGAAGTAGATGGCATGCACCAGGTAGCCGTTCTGGCTGTGCTGCTCGAAATCGCGCGAAGACATCAGCGCGCCGCTGAGGGTCATGCTGCCGCGCGAGTCGACGCGCAGGTACAGCGTTCGCTGCTCGCCGGGCTGCAGAACGATCTCGAATACCGGGTTGCGATGGCCGACGCTGCGCTGCGCGTAGGGCACGGTGTCGCCGCTGCGCGACTCGCGCACGCCATCGGCGCCGATGTCATACAGACGCACCTCGTCCAGCGAGGCGTAATTCAGTTCCAGGCGCCAGACGCGTGTTTGCTGGGCATCCGATTGCAGCGCCAGGCGCAGCCAGATCACCCCCGGCACATAGCCGAAGCTGAGGTCACGGCGGTTCAACGAGGGCTGGAAAGGGGCATCGGCAGCGCGAACGTCGTCCAGGCTCAGGGCGCTCTGGGGATCGGCGAGAAAGTCGACCAGGCCGTAGAGATCCTGTGCTGCGCTGCTGTCACCCAGGCGTGTGCTGGCGAGGGTGACCTGGCTGGCCAAAAGCAGACTGCACACCAGCAGCAGACCCGGCAACGAGGCCAGGTAGGCGAGGGTGGTGTGTCGGTTGGCTGGCATGGGCAAGGCCTGGGGGCTAGGCGTCGTCAGATAGTGGCAGAAAGCCCCATGAGCCTGCTAGTGGCGATCCTTCTGCAGATGCGCGGCCAAGGTGCGCAGTGGCGCCAGCTGGCGGCAGATCAGCGCCAGTTGCGTCTGCACCAGACGTTGGCGTTCGTCGACGTCGTCGGCAATCTGCTCCAGGCTTTGCGCCAGTGCCTGTTCTTCATCGCTGTGGATGGCCAGCGGCTGCTCGCCGCGCAGGCCGGTGGCGATTTCATCGAGGCTGCTCGCCAGCGCTTCGGCCTGTTCCAGCAATTGTGCCTGGGCCGCCTGCGGCAACTGCTCGCCACGATGGGCGCCGAGCCCGGAGAGATAGCTGAGCAGGGTGTGCGACAGCACCAGAAAGCGAAAGCCAAGGTCGGCGTCCTTACGGAAGTGGCCAGGCTCCATCAGCATGTTGCCGAGGGTGGTGGACAGTGCCGCGTCGGCGTTGTGCGCGTTGCGTCGGGCCAGGCGGTAGCCGAGGTCATCACGCTTGCCGTGTGCGTACTGGGCGATGATCTGCCGCAGGTAGGCGCTATTGCAGCTCAGCGTGTTCGCCAACATGCGCCCCAGGCGCCGACCCTGCCAGTCCGGCAGGATCAGGAACACCGCCAGCCCGGCCAGCATGCCGCCGAGCAGGGTGTCGACCAGGCGCGGCAGGAACAGGCCGTAGCCATCGCCGATCTGGTTGAAGCAGAACAGCACCAGCAGGGTGATCGCCGCCGTGGCCAGGGTGTAGCGCGTGCTACGTGTGGCGAAGAAGGCGACACCAGCGATCACGGCGAACAGGGCCTGGATGCGTGGGTCGGGGAACAGATCGATCAATGCCCAGCCCAACCCCAAGCCGATCAGGGTACCGACGATGCGCTGCACCAGCTTGAGACGCGTGGCGCCGTAGTTCGGCTGACAGACGAACAGGGTGGTCAGCAGAATCCAGTAGCCCTGGGTCGGATGAATCAGGTGCAGCAGGCCGTAACCGGCAGCCAGAGCAATCGACAGGCGCAGCGCGTGGCGAAACAGCAGCGAGGTGGGTGTCAGTTGCTGGCCGATACGCTCGATGACCTCGCGCAACGAATGCGGTTCGCGATCCAGCAGGCTGCTGTCCTGCTCATCGGCCAGGGCGTCGGGGTTGCTGGCGTTGCCGAGCAGCAGGTCGAGGCTGGCGAGGTTGCCGGCCAGGGCGCCGAGCGAGCGCAGCAGGCGGCGCCAGGCTGGGTTGCTCTGCAGGTGCAGGTGGTCGAGCGAGGCATGCAGGTCTTCCAGGGCCTGGCTGCACAGCTCGCGGTATTCGAACGGCTGGCGCAACTCGATGGCGCTGCCCAGGCGCTGGCAGGCTTCGCCGTGCAGGCGCAGCAAGCGCTGGCAGCGAAACAGCACATCGCTGTGGAAGAAGGCTTCGGCCAGTTCGTTGTAAGGGTAGTGCGACGAGCTGGCGCGTTCGTGAATGTCCTGGGCGAGGAAGTACAGCTTCAGGTAGCGATTGACCTTCGGTGCCGGCCGACCACCCCCGACCCGATGCAGGATGATCTCCTTGGCCGCGTTGAGCGCGGAGACGACGCGGCCATTCTGCTTGGCCAACTCCAGACGGCGTTGTTCCACATCCAGCTGGCGCACAGGTTCGAACAGCGCTGCCTTGAGTTTGAGGTACTTGCCCAGTTCGCGAAACAGCCGGGCCAGGGCGAGCTGTACCGGCTGATGGGCGAAAAGGGCGTGCCAGATCACCGACAGCAGGCCGTACCAGGCGGCTCCAGCCACCAGCAGCAGCGGCTCCAGCCACAGGCCGGCGACGCCCCCGCGCTGCTCGACGCCGATCATGCTGTACACGGCGAGAATCAGCGTACCCGAGCCAAGGGTCGCAAAGCGTTCACCGAGTGCGCCGAGCATGGTCAGACAGAAGGCGGAAAAGGCCAGGGCGATGACGAACAACCAGGGATAGGGAAAGAGAAATTCCACCGCATAGGCCGCCGCGCTGAAGCAGGCCAGGGTGACCAGCACCGCGCCGAGACGGCCTTGCCAGCTGTCGTCGGTCTCGGTCAGGGCGCTGGCGATGATGCCGAGAAACAGGGGGATCAGCCCATGCATCCAGCCCTGCCACCAGCACAGCGCCAGTGCTCCGGCCAGGGCGATGAATACCCGCAGGCTGGCGCTGAACTTGTCCAGTGCCCAGAGGCGGCGCAGTGATTGGCGAAGGCGAGGTCGGGGCATAGGGCGTCTGGTCGAAAAAGATCTGAGCAGCCTACCGGAACTGGCCAGTCACTGGGTATCTGTCTGCCGGCAATCTGTTTGGCCTGGCGCCTTTCGCAATTTCGTCGTCCGTCTCGCGGAAAAGTCCGCTCCTGCAGCGAGCAACTGCTGGCGCACCCGTACATCCCCTGTAGCACATCCGCCAGCCCTGTCGCGGGACCCGCTGGGGCATGGACTATGCTCAATAAAGGCCCTCCGCCACCTGTCCGGTATCACTGGGGGCCTGGGAGTCGAACGTGTTGCCTGGATGGTTGCGTCTGTGTCTGTGTGCTCTGATCCTCTGCGGTTCGGTGGGGGCGAGTGCGGCGCCGGGCGCGGTGGTGCGCTTGCAGGTGGATGGGGTAATCGGACCGGCCAGTGCCGACTACCTGGTGCGCGGTATGGCCAAGGCGGTGGACGAGGGCGCGCAACTGGTGCTGATCGAGATCGACACGCCAGGAGGCCTGGACACCTCCATGCGCGCGATCATCAAGGCGATCCTCGCCAGCCCGATTCCGGTGGCCAGTTACGTCGCCCCAGGTGGCGCGCGGGCGGCCAGCGCCGGCACCTACATCCTCTACGCCAGCCATGTCGCTGCCATGGCGCCGGGGACCAACCTCGGCGCCGCCACACCGGTGGCCATCGGCATGCCCGGTACGCCGAGTAAGCCGCCGGGCGAGGGCAAGGGCGAGGCGGGCAAGGACGGCGCGGCCGAGCAGAGCCCCACCGACGCCATGACCGCCAAGCAGGTCAACGACGCCGCCGCCTATATCCGTGGCCTGGCGACGATGCGCGGGCGCAATGCCGAGTGGGCTGAACAGGCAGTGCGCGAGGCGGTCAGCCTGTCCGCCGAAGAGGCGCTGGAGCAGAAGGTGATCGACTATCTGGCGACGGACCTGAGCGACCTGCTGCGCCAGCTGGACGGCAAGACCCTGCAAGCTGCAGGCGTCGAAGTCACCCTGGCTACCGCCGGTGCGCCCTTGATCAGCCATGCGCCGGACTGGCGCACTCGCCTGCTGGCGGTGATCACCAACCCCAGCGTGGCGCTGATCCTGATGATGATCGGCGTCTACGGCCTGTTCTTCGAGTTCTCCAACCCGGGCAGCGGCATCGGCGGGGTGCTCGGTGGCATCAGTCTGATCCTCGCCCTCTACGCCCTGCAGTTGCTGCCGGTGAACTACGCCGGGGTGGCGCTGATCCTGCTCGGCATCGCCTTTATCGCCGCCGAGGCCTTCCTGCCCAGCTTCGGCGTGCTCGGCATCGGCGGTGTGGTGGCGTTCGTCTTCGGCGCGCTGATCCTGATCGACACCTACGTGCCGGGCTTCGGCATCCCGCTGGCGCTGATCGTCACCCTGGCGCTGACCAGCGCCGGGCTGATCCTGGCCATCCTCGGCATGGCGTTGAAGGCCAGGCGGCGCCAGCAGGTGGCCGGCGACAGCGGCCTGGTCGGCAGCCTGGTGGCGGTCGCCGCGGTGCAGGCCGAGGATCCTTGCAGCGGCTGGGTGGCGCTGCAGGGTGAACGCTGGCAGGTGCAGGGCCGCGAGCCGCTGCGGCCCGGGCAGCGGGTGCGGGTGACGGCGCGCCAGGGCGTGCAACTGCAGGTCAGCGCGGTGGATGAACCGCCGCCCCAAGGAGGTCACTGATGGGTTTCGAACTGAGTTTTCTCTCTCTGACGATCATCGTCCTGGCCCTGCTCGCCTCGGCCTTTCGCATCCTGCGCGAGTACGAGCGCGGCGTGGTGTTCCAGCTCGGCCGCTTCTGGCGGGTCAAGGGCCCGGGGCTGATCCTGGTGGTGCCCGGCTTGCAGCAGATGGTGCGGGTGGACCTGCGCACCATAGTGCTGGACGTGCCGACCCAGGACGTGATCTCCCGCGACAACGTCTCGGTCAAGGTCAACGCGGTGGTCTACTTCCGCGTGCTCGACGCGCAGAAGGCGATCATCCAGGTCGAGGATTACCACGTCGCCACCAGCCAGCTGGCGCAGACCACATTGCGCGCGGTGCTCGGCAAGCACGAGCTGGACGAGATGCTCGCCGAGCGCGAGCGGCTCAACCTCGACATCCAGCAGGTGCTCGACGCGCAGACCGACGCCTGGGGCATCAAGGTGGCCAACGTCGAGATCAAGCACGTCGACCTCGACGAGTCGATGATCCGCGCCATCGCCAAGCAGGCCGAGGCCGAGCGCGAGCGGCGGGCCAAGGTGATCCACGCCGAGGGCGAGCTGCAGGCCTCGGAAAAACTCATGCAGGCCGCCGAGATGCTCGGCCGCCAGTCCGGCGCCATGCAGCTGCGCTATATGCAGACGCTGAGCAATATCGCCAGTGACAAGAGCTCGACCATCGTCTTTCCGCTGCCGGTGGAGTTGTTGCGCGGCATCGTCGATCTGAAGGAGCCCAAGGCTTGAATTTAGAACTGATCGGTTCTAAATTTAGCGCATGACGACACGTGGACGCCCCAAGAGCTTCTGCCCGGACCGGGCCCTGGAAAACGCCATGCAGCTGTTCTGGCAACGCGGTTATGAAGCCGCGTCGCTGCAGGACCTGCAGGCGGCCACCGGGTTGTCCAAGAGCAGCCTGTATCAAACCTACCCGAGCAAGCAGGCCTGGTTCGTCGCTGCCTTCAGCCGCTACGTAGCGCAGCGCCGAGCCTTGTTGCTGGAGCAGCTTGACGCCAGTGCCTCGCCGCTCGCTTTCATCCGCGAGCGCCTGCTCAGTGTGCTCGAAGATGATGGCCCTGACGGCGTGCCGCGTGGCTGCATGCTGGTCAACGTGGCCAATGAATTCTCCTTGTCGGAGCCGGCGCTGGTGCCGGTTCTGCGACAGGCCACCGCGGGTATCTGCCAGGTCTTCGAACAGGCGCTCGAACGCGCCGTGGCCTGCGGGGAGTTGAGCAACGGCAGGGACCTCGCGGCTCGCGCCAGTTATCTGCAATGTGTGATGAGCGGGCTGCGCACCCAGGTGAAATCCGCAGTGCCTGCGGATTCGATCCGCGCCACCGTTACAGTGGTGATGACCAGCCTGGACTGCACCTGAGCAATCCGGCGCTGGTCTTTGTTCGCTTGATTCTGGACTGATCGGTTTTTAATGGGGGTGATATGCGGGAATTGTTCGAGTTATGCGGCGCCGATCCTGAGCTGGTGTTCTCGCCTTACTGCTGGCGCGTACGTCTGGCGCTGGCGCACAAGGGACTGGACTGGCAGAGCCGGCCGACACGTTTCACTGACAAGGATTTGATCGCTTTTTCCGGACAGAAACTGGTGCCGGTGCTGATCGACGAAGGTGAAACGGTGCATGACAGTCTGGCGATCTTCGCCCACCTCGATCAGCGTTATCCACAACGTCCCTTGCTCGGTGGCGCGCTGGCTGCCGAGCGCGCCCGCCTGGTCGAGCGCCTGAGCTTTCATATGGTGCGTGTGCCGCTGTTGAAGTTGCTGATTCCGCGGGTCTGGCAGGTGATCGACCCGGCCGACCGCGAGTATTTCCGCAGTAGCCGGGAGAAGGCGCTGGGCATGAGCCTGGAGGCGTTCGCCGATCCGCAGGGCGGTGAGCGGTCGTTCCGTGAAGGCGTGGCGCCGCTGGAAATGTGGCTGCGTGATCAGCCCTTCCTCGAAGGCCATGCCCCTGGCGGCTGTGACTACCTGCTGGCTGGCATGTTGTTCTGGGCCTGGTGCCTGGGCGCGCAACCCTGGGCCGAGGATTCGGCGCTGGGCGCCTGGTTCGCGCGCATCCTGCAGACGTATGAAGCGACTCACGGCCCGGTCAAGCGGGCCGCGATCCACGTGGAGGAAAACCAATGATCGACCTGTACTACTGGACCACGCCCAACGGCCACAAGGTCAGCATCTTTCTCGAGGAAGCCGGGCTGGACTACCGCATCGTTCCGGTGCATATCGGCAAGGGCGAGCAGTTCGCGCCGGAGTTTCTCAAGATCGCACCGAACAACCGCATTCCGGCCATCGTCGATCATGCGCCGGCCGATGGCGGTGAGCCCATCGCCCTGTTCGAGTCCGGGGCGATTCTCGAGTACCTGGCCGACAAGAGCGGGCAGTTCCTGCCGCGCGAGACACGCGCGCGTTTCACCGTGCTGCAGTGGCTGTACTGGCAGATGGGCGGCGTTGGCCCGATGGCAGGGCAGAACCATCACTTCGTGCGCTACGCGCCGGAGCCGATTCCGTATGCCATCGATCGCTACGTGAAGGAAACCGCGCGCCTCTACGGCGTGCTGGACCACCAGCTGGCCGAGCGCGACTACGTGGCGGGCGATTATTCCATCGCCGACATGGCCATCTACCCCTGGGCCAAGCTGTGGAAGATGCAGCAACAGAAACTGGAGGACTTCCCCAACATGGCCGCCTGGCTCGAACGCATCGATGCACGCCCTGCGGTGCAGCGTGCCTACGCGCTGGTAGAACAGGTGAACGCCGATCCGCAGGCCTTGCTCACCGCAGAGGCGCGGCGCCTGCTGTTCGGGCAGTGACGGACGGACGAAATTTCTCGTGGAATTTCCTGTGAGCTGGCTCACGCTTTCCTAGACTTCAGACTGTTGGCCCGCAATGGTTGGAGATGGTTATGCGAATCGGCGTACCCAAGGAAATCAAGAACCACGAGTACCGAGTCGGCCTCACGCCACAGTCGGTGGCCGAGCTGACGGCGCTCGGCCATGAGGTCTGGATCGAGACCCATGCCGGTGCCGCTGTCGGTTTCGCCGACGAGGATTACCTCGAGGCGGGCGCACAGATCGCCAGCAGTTCGTCCGAGGTGTTCCAGCAGGGGCAGTTGATCGTCAAGGTCAAGGAGCCTCTGGCGGTGGAGCGCGCCAGGTTGCGAGCCCACCACACGCTGTTCACCTACCTGCACCTGGCGCCGGATCGGGCGCAGACCGAAGAGCTGATGGCCGGCGGTGCCACCTGCATCGCCTACGAGACGGTGACCGATGCGCAGGGCCGCCTGCCTTTGTTGGCGCCGATGTCGGAAGTGGCCGGACGCATGTCGATCCAGGCCGGCGCCGGCTGCCTGGAAAAGGCCCGCGGCGGGCGTGGCGTATTGCTGGGTGGCGTACCAGGTGTGGCGCCGGGCAAGGTGGTGATTCTCGGCGGCGGCGTGGTCGGCAGTCATGCCCTGGCCATGGCAGTCGGCCTCGGTGCCGATGTCACGGTGTTGGACAAGAGCGTCGACGCGCTACGCCGGCTCGATGCCCAGTACGGCAATCGCATCACCACGCTCTACTCCACTCGCGCGGCGGTGCGCGAGCAGGTGTTGGCGGCCGATCTGGTGATTGGTGGGGTGCTGATTCCCGGAGCTGCCGCGCCCAAGCTGATCACTGCGGACATGGTGTGGCAGATGAAGGCCGGCGCTGTGTTGGTGGATGTCGCCATCGACCAGGGCGGATGCGCCGAGACTTCCCGCGCCACTACCCATGCCGAGCCCACCTATGTGGTCGATGATGTGGTGCACTATTGCGTGGCCAACATGCCCGGCGCGGTGGCACGCACCTCGACCCTGGCGCTGAACAACGCGACCTTGCCGTTCGTCGTGGCGCTCGCCCAGAAGGGCACACGCCGCGCCTTGCAGGATGACCTGCACCTGCTGAACGGGCTCAACGTGGCCAGGGGGGTGATCACCTGCGGCAGCGTGGCAGAGGCCCACGGCCTGCCCTTTCAATCGGCCGCAGGGGTGCTGGAACATCTGTCATAGCGTGTCGCGGGGCCGCCTGGGCCGCGCTACGGAGGAAAAGACCATGTCCAGCCGTCGTCATCTCCTCTTCGCCGCTGGCGGCGCGTTGCTGGTCAGCCCGGCACTGGCGCTGGCCGAGCGGTTGCTGACGCCGCGCCAGACGCTGGGCCCCTTCTACCCCGACCAACTACCGCTGGACCGCGACAACGATCTGGTACGAGTCGACGGCCAGGCCGCAGAGGCGCGCGGGGTTCGCGTGCAACTGCACGGTTCGATCCTCGATGCGGGCGGTCGGCCACTGGCGGGGGCGCTGGTGGAAATCTGGCAAGTGGATGCCAACGGTATCTATCTGCACAGTCGCGGCGGTGACCGGCAAAGGCTCGACCCCGGGTTCCAGGGGTATGGCCGTTTCACCACGGCGGCCGATGGGCGCTACCGTTTTCGCACCATTCGCCCGGTGCCCTATCCCGGCCGTACCCCGCATATCCATCTGGCGGTGACCCTGCCCGGCATGCCGCGTTTCGCCACGCAGTGTTATGTGCACGGCGAGCCGCTCAATCAGCGCGATGGCCTGCTCAACGCCATCCGCGACCCACGCTTGCGCGAACTGCTGGTCGTGCCCTTCGTGCCGGTGAGCGGGCAGAGCGACGAGCAGGTCGCTCGCTTCGATGTGGTGCTCGGCATCACCCCGAGCTCGTGAATGGCGGATTACAACGGCCAGATCCACAGCAGCATGGGCACACTGACCAGCACCACGAGGATTTCCAGTGGCAGGCCCAGGCGCCAATAGTCGCCAAAGCGGAAACCGCCAGGGCTGAGGATCAGGGTGTTGTTCTGGTGGCCAATGGGCGTGAGGAACGAGCAGGAGGCGCCGATAGCGACGGCCATCAGCAGCGAGTCCGGGCTGACGCCAAGCTGGCTGGCGGCGCTCAGCGCGATGGGACACATCACTGCTGCAGTCGCCGCGTTGTTCATGAAATCCGACAGGGTCATGGTCACCACCAGCAACAGGGTCAGGGTGATGATGGCGTTGCCCTGTGCCAGATTCTCCATCAGCAGGCGTGCCAGCAGATCGGCTGCGCCCGTGGCGGACATCGCACCGGCCACCGGAATCAAAGCCCCGAGCAACACGATCACCGGCCAGTCGATGGACTCGTAGACGGCGCGCAGCGGCACCAGACGCAGCAGCATGTAGGCCAGTACGCCACAGGCGAAGGCGATCGCGGCCGAGAGCAGGCCGAAGGCGGCGGCAGCGATGGCCAGGAGCATGATGCCGAGCGCGAGATTGGCCTGCCGCGGATCGGGAATGTTGATGGCGCGTGCGGCTAACGGCACGCAGTCATAGTCGCTGGCGAACTCGCCGATATCCTCGGCGCTGCCCTGCATCAGCAACACGTCACCGCTCTGGATCAGGGTCGAGCGCAGGCGCTTGATCGAGCGATGGCTCTGCCTGGAGATAGCCAGCAGGTTGATGGAATAGCGGCTGCGCAAACGGGTGCTGCTGGCAGAGCGACCGATCAGTGACGAGTCGGGCTTGACCAGCAGTTCCTGCATGGCGCGGTCTTCGTCATTGCTGGCTTTCTTCTCGGTTTCACCCTCCTTGTCCTCTTTCTGTTCGGCCTCCTTGGCTTCGCGCTCGGCCTCCAGCAACAGGTCCAGCTGGCCGAGTACTTCACCCAACTCCTGCGGGTCGGCCTCGATCACCAGCACATCATCAGCCTGCAGTACACGCCGCGGGTTGGGCGCAGTCAGGCGCAGCTTGTTACGCACCATGGCCACCACCTGGGCGTCGGCCTCGTCGAGCAACTGCTCGATTTCGCGCAGGGTCTTGCCCTGGGCCTTGCCGCCTTCCTTGACCCGCGCCTCAGTCAGGTAATGGCCGGTGTCGAAGCTGGCGGCGTTACCCACTTCGCGTTTGGGAACCAGACGCCAGCCGAGCAGGGTGATGAACAGCACGCCGGCCAGTGCCACGGCGACACCGACCGGGCTGAAGTCGAACATGGCGAAGGGACCGCTGCCATGCTGGGCGCGAAAACTGGAGACGATCAGGTTCGGCGGTGTACCGATCAGCGTGGTCATGCCGCCGAGGATGGTGCCGAAGGCCAGCGGCATCAGCACGCGCCCCGGCGGCAGCTCCAGGCGTGCAGCAATCTGCAGGGCGATGGGCATCAGCAGGGCGAGGGCGCCGACGTTGTTCATGAATGCCGAGAGCAGCGCGCCCAGGCCGGTCAATGCGGCGATGGAAAGCAGCACGCCAGCGCCGCTGGGCAGCAGTCGTTGGGCCAGTCGACTGACCGCCCCCGTGCGCTGCAAACCATGGCTGAGCACCAGTACGCAGGCGACGGTGATCACCGCCGGGTGACCGAAACCTGCAAAGGCCTCGCGCTCGGGCACCAGACCAACGATCACGCACGCCAACAGCGCGCCCAGCGCTACCACGTCATGGCGCCAGCGGCCCCAGATGAACAAGCCCATGCTGGCAACGAGAATGACGAAAATCAGGCCTTGTTCGAGAGTCATGAAGCGGCGTCGTCCCTGTGATTGCAGCGTTGCATCTGCTGTTCATAGCAGAGTCTGCGCCGCGTCGGCAGTTCCCGCTGCACCGTCAAATGGGGCGCAATATTTTAGCCTCAGACGTATTGCGCGGCGGCGTAGCCCGACGCCCAGGCCCACTGGAAGTTGAAGCCACCCAGGTGGCCAGTGACGTCGAGCACTTCGCCGATGAAATACAACCCCGGTACCTTGAGCGACTCCAGGGTCTTGGATGACACCTCATCAGTATTCACCCCGCCCAGGGTCACTTCCGCCGTGCGGTAGCCTTCGGTGCCGGCCGGCACCAATTGCCAGTCGGACAGGCGCTCGGCAATCGTCTTGAGCTCACCGGGCGTGTACTGTTTGAGCGGCTTGTTGCTGAACCAGCTGTCGACCAGCAGGGTCGCCATCTTCTTGGTGAACAGTTCGGCCAGCAGGGTTTTCAGCTCGCTGTTGCCACGCTCGCGCTGCTGGGTAGCGAGCCATTCGGGCAGATCGATATGTGGCAGCAAGTCGATGTGCACGGTATCGCCCGGCTGCCAGTAGGAGGAGATCTGCAGGATCGCCGGGCCGGACAGGCCGCGGTGGGTGAAGAGGATGTTCTCGACGAAACTCTGGCCATTGCAGCTCACCCTGCAGTCCTCCACCGAGGTGCCGGAAAGCTCCGTGCACAGCGTCTTGAGCTGCGGGTCGGTGATGGTGAAAGGCACCAGCCCGGCGCGGGTCGGCAGCAATTCGTGACCGAATTGCCTGGCCACCTGATAGCCGAAGCCGGTGGCGCCGAGGGTCGGGATCGACAGCCCGCCGGTGGCGATCACCAGTGACTGGCAGGCCACTTCGCCGAGGTCGCTTTGCAGCAGGAAGCCGCCTGCGGTTTTTTCGATGCTGTGTACTGCCGTGTCCAGGCGAATCTGCGCCCCGGCCTCGGCACATTCGGCCAGCAGCAGTTCGAGGATGTCGCTGGACTTGTTGTCGCAGAACAGCTGGCCAAGCTTCTTCTCGTGGTAGGGCACGCCGTGCTTGGCCACCAGGCCGATGAAGTCCCACTGGGTGAAGCGCGCCAGGGCGGACTTGCAGAAGTGCGGGTTGCCGGAAAGGAAGTTGTTCGGCTCGCAGTACAGGTTGGTGAAGTTGCAGCGCCCACCACCGGACATGAGGATCTTCTTGCCGGGCTTGTTGGCATGGTCGAGCACCAGCACGCGGCGGCCACGGGCTGCGGCGGTGGCTGCGCACATCAGGCCGGCGGCGCCTGCGCCGATGATCAGTACGTCGGTTTGCAACACGAAATGTCCTCAGGTGAATCGCTGACGCAGCCAGCGCTGCGCGAAAACCGCTGAAGTTTACCCGAAGCCGCTCTGGGCCGACGCTTCTGTCGCGGTGTGGCTGGCAAGCGTATAACGCCCGTCTGACTGTCTCAGATATGAGACAGTGACGAGTGGCGTTGTGCCTGCTATCACTAGAACTGATCATTTCGGATGGATCGCCACCAATGCCCGCAGTGCGTGCCTGGCTATTGCTCTTGCTGCTGTCGCCGGCACTGGCCTCGGCCGAGCTGTTGCGCCTGGTGGCCGACCCCTGGCCGCCGTTCAATGATCAACGGTTGCCCGGCAAAGGTCTGGCCAGTGATCTGGTGGAGCAGGCGCTCACCCGTGCCGGCTACACCACCAGCTACGTGGAGGTGCCCTGGGAACGCGCGGTGCTGGGGCTCAAGCGTGGCGATTACGATGTACTGATCAACGCCTGGTACAGCGCCGATCGCAGCGAGTATGGCTATTTCTCCCAGCCCTATCTGGTCAACCGTATCCGCTTCATGCGGCGCAAAGGGAGCGACATTCAGTTCGAGACCCTGGCCGATCTCTACCCGCACAACATCGCGGTGGTCAGGGGCTATGCCTATTCCAGGGAGTTCGACAGCGATCCGCAGCTGCTCAAGGTTGGTGTCGGCAGTTTCGAAATCGCCGCGCGGATGCTGCATGCCGGGCGCGTGCAGCTGGCGCTGGAGGATGAGCTGGTCGCGCGCCACCTGCTCGCTAACAAGCTGAGTGCCATCCGCGATGAACTGGAGTTCCTGCCGCAGCCCTTGAGTGAGAACGGCCTGCACATCCTGGTGCGGCGCAGTCTGGCCCAGCATCGCGACATTGCCAGGCGTTTCGATGCGGCGATTCAGGCCATGAGCGACGACGGCAGTTATGCCGCGACGCTGCAGCGCCACAGCCCCTGATCAGGTCAGTACGGTGCGGGCACGGCCCTGTTGCTTGGCCCGGTACAGGCGAATGTCGGCTTCATGCAGCAGGCTTTCCAGGTCCTCGGGTTCACCCTGATAGAGGCCTGCGCTGAACGATAGCGCGGGCGCGCCGACAGCGTAATGCAGGCCGGCGCATTGCCGGCGCAGTTTATCCAGTGCCTGAGCCACATGATCCGCGCCATGCAGGGTCAGCAGGGCAAATTCCTCACCGCCCAGGCGACCCAGCAGCATGTCGGGGAAGGCATTGCTCATCGCCCGGGCGAACACCACCAGGGCGCTGTCGCCGCTGGCATGACCGAAGCCGTCGTTGATCTGCTTGAAGTGGTCGAGATCGAGCATCGCCACGCTGACCTCGCGACTTTCCCGTTGCGCCTTCTGCAGTATCTGCATGCCTTGTTCGTAGAAGGCGCGGCGGTTGTTCAGGCCGGTCAGGGCATCGAACTGCGCGGCCTTCTTCAGTGCGCGCAACAGGTCGCGTCGCTCCAGGGTCGACATTACCCGGCAGTTCAGTTCTTCAGGGCAGAAGGGCTTGCGCAGGAAATCGTCAGCACCGTGCTTGATGAACTGCGCACTGAGCGAGCCCTTGGGGTCGGCGGACACGCCGATGATGATCAGGTCATTGAGGCGCAGTTTCTGGCGCAGCAGCTTGACCAGCTCGAAACCGCTGACGCCGGGCATGGCATGGTCGAGCACCAGCAGGTCGATATCTGGATGCTCATTGAGCTGGCGCAGGGTCTCCTTGCCGTCGCTGGCCTCGATGATCTGGTAGTGGTGCGGCTCGAGGATATGGCGAATGTAGTGACGCTGCGCCGCAGAATCGTCGGCGATGAGAATCTTGATATGGCTGTTGTGATCGAGCCGGTGCAGCAGGCGGAAGGCGTACTCGTAGGAATGCTGGCTTTCCTTGAGTACGTAGTCGACCACGCCTTTCATCAGCAGATCGTCACGGCGCTGTTCGCTGTAGCTGCCACTGAGCACGATGCACGGCAGGTGGTAGCGCATCACCAGATCGACGCTTTCGCCGTCCGGTGCGTCCGGCAGGTGCAGGTCGACGATGGCGGCGAAGAACAGCGCCGCAGAGGTCTCCAGCATGACTTCCGCTTCTGCCAGTGAGGCACAGAAGATCGGTTCCAGATCGGTTTCCTGACGGAACAGATGCTCGAGGATCTTCAGTACCAGTGGGCTGTCTTCAATGACCAGAATATTGCGCATGGGTGACTCCGGCCCAGGCCGTTTGATTCTTTATATCAGCCTTACAATAGACGCACACGCAGAGTTCTACCCTTGATCTTGCCTTCAGTGAGGCGCTTGAGCGCCTGGCGGGCGACGTCGCGTTCGACGGCGACATAGGCCTGGTAGTCGAACAGGGCGATCTTGCCGACCTGGCTACCGGGCAGCCCGGCGTCGCCGGTCAGGGCACCAAGGATATCGCCGGGGCGTAGTTTGTCCTTGCGTCCGGCGCCGATGCACAGGGTGTGCATCGGCGGCAGCAGCGGCTCACCCGTCGCCTTTGCTGCAGGCAGCGGGTACCAGGCCAGTTCCTTGCCTTGCAGGGTTTCGATGGCCTGGGCGCGACCAGCTTCGGCCGGGGCCACCAGGCTCAGTGCCAGGCCTTTCTCGCCAGCGCGACCACTACGGCCGATGCGGTGGATATGCACCTCGGCATCACGCGACAGCTCGACGTTGATCACCATTTCCAGCCCGGCGATATCCAGGCCACGCGCGGCCACGTCGGTGGCCACCAGCACGCTGAGGCTGCGGTTGGCGAACAGGGCGAGAACCTGATCGCGATCGCGCTGTTCCAGATCGCCATGCAAGGCAGCGGCGGAAATCTTCTCGGCCTCCAACTGTGCGGCCAGTTCATCGCACTGTTGGCGCGTGGCGCAGAAGGCCACGGTCGGTTGTTTGCGGAAATGCCGCAGCAGGGTACTGACCGCTTCCATGCGTTGGTTCGGCGCGATTTCGTAGAAGCGCTGCTCGATTTGCCCGTCGTCATGCTGCGCCTCCACTTCGACCCGCTCCGGGCTACGCAAGAAACGTGCGGCAAGCTGCTCGATGGCCGGCGGGTAGGTGGCGGAGAACAACAGGGTCTGGCGGCGTGCCGGGGTCTGCTCGATGATGTCGGCGATGCTGTCGATAAAGCCCATGTCGAGCATGCGGTCGGCTTCGTCGAGTACCAGGGTATTGAGCCCATCGACTTTCAGCGTGCCTTTGCGCAGATGCTCCTGCACCCGTCCCGGCGTGCCGACGATCACGTGCGCACCATGCTCGAGCGAGCCGATCTGCGGGCCGAAGGGCACGCCGCCGCAGAGGGTAAGCACCTTGATGTTGTCGGCAGCACGGGCCAGGCGGCGGATTTCCTTGGCCACCTGATCGGCCAGTTCGCGTGTCGGGCACAGCACCATGGCCTGGCAGCCGAAGTAGCGCGGGTTGAGCGGGTGCAGCAGGCCGATGCCGAAGGCGGCGGTCTTGCCGCTGCCGGTCTTGGCCTGGGCGATCAGGTCGCGGCCCTTGAGCATCAGCGGCAGGCTGGCGGCCTGGATGGGCGTCATCTCGGCATAGCCGATGGCGGCGAGATTGGCCTGCATGGCGGCAGAAATGGGCAGGCTGGCGAAGGCAGTAGCGGTCACGGCAAGAGCTCGGGGGTGAAGAAACAGGCCGGCAGTGTAGCAGGCTCGCTCATTCGTCCGCTGAAACCTCGATATTGCGCCCGCTACGGCCATCTTTCGTGTCCAGTTGCAGGAAGATCGCCGCCGCCAGCATCGACAGCAGGCCAACGCACAGGTAGGTCGCCTGGAACGCCTCCAGCACATGGCCGTTGTCGCCCAGCTCGCGGCTGAAACCGCTGAGCAGCGCCGCCGCCGATGCAACGCCAAGGCCCATCGCCAGCTGTACTACTACCGACAGCAGGCTGTTACCGCTGCTGGCGTCGCGGTTGTCCAGGTCGATCAGCGTTACCGTGTTCATCGCGGTGAACTGCAGCGAGTTGCAGGCGCCGATCAGGCTCAGCTGGATGATCAGCTGCAAGGTCGAGGTTTGTGCGTCGACCAGGGCCAGGCTGGCGATCAGGGCGCCGAGCAGCAGGGTGTTGCTGGTGAGGATGTTGCGGTAGCCGAGGCGCTCGATTAGCGGCCTGGCCAGCGGCTTGGCTGCCATTGCCGCTAGTGCCAGCGGAATCAGGCTCATGCCGGCCTGGGCCGGCGAATAGCCCATCGCCAGTTGCAGCAGCAGCGGCGTGAGGAAAGGTAGCGCGCCGCTACCGAGGCGGGCGAACAAGTTACCGATGATGCCCACGGCGAAACTGCGGGTGTGGAACAGCTTGGGTGCGAACAATGGCTGCTCGATGCGCCCGGCGCGTAGCCAGTAGGCGGCCAGGCAGGCCATGCCGCCGAGCAACAGCAGCACCACGCGCATGGTCGGCAGGTGCAGTTCGCCGAGCCCTTCCAGGGCTACGGTGATCAGCAGCATGGCGGCGCCGAACAGCAGAAAACCGACGGTATCGAAGCGGCTGCGCTCAGGGCCGCGCAGGTCGGGCATATGGCGCAATGCTGCCCAGCAGCCGAGTAGTCCCACTGGCAGGTTGATCAGGAAGATCCAGTGCCAGCTGGCCACTTCCACCAACCAGCCACCGAGGCTCGGGCCGATCAGCGGGCCGAGCAGGCCGGGCAGGGTGATGAAGCTCATGATCCGTACCAGCTCCGAGCGCGGATAGGCGCGCAGCACCACCAGTCGCCCGACCGGCATCATCAGCGCGCCGCCCAGGCCCTGGATGACCCGTGCGCCGATCAGCATGCTCAGCGACTCCGACAGTGCGCAGAGCAGCGAGCCGAGGCTGAACAGGGCGATGGCGCCGAAGAAGATGCGCCGCGTGCCGAAGCGGTCGGCGATCCAGCCCGATGCCGGGATCAGCAGGGCCACGGTAAGCATGTAGGCGATCACCACCGACTGCATGCGCAATGGATTTTCGCCGAGGTCGGCGGCCATGGCCGGTAATGCGGTGTTGAGGATGGTGCCATCCAGCGTCTGCATGAAGAAGGCGATGGCGACTATCCAGGGCAGCAGGCGGGCGGTTCTGGGGTCGAGCAGGGTGGGGTTGGTCATGCTGTTCTCATGGTCTGTGCGCTCCACTCTAGGCCGCCGATCGAGCCCGGGCAACTGCGGGTTGCCAACGTGTAAGCAGGTGTCCGAGGTGGTGCTACGCTGGGGTGACTGGCACATCGCCCCGCAAGGGCTAAGGACGGCGTCATGCGCTGGTTGACTCTGTGGCTTTCGCTGGCTTGCCAGTCGCTGCTGGCGGCCGAGTGGTTTCCTTATCCGGTACGTGCCGATGGCCGCATGCTGGATTACCGGCCTTTGCCAGCGGCCAGCCAGCCCTGGCGTATCTGTGCGCTGCTGCCCCATGGCAAGGATCGCTACTGGTGGGGCGTGGCCTGGGGGCTGGATCAGGAAGCCAGACGTCTTGGCGTGCGCCTGGGGATCTACGAAGCCGGTGGCTACGAGCATGCCGATGTGCAAGTGGAGCAGTTCGGGCATTGTGTAGCCGAGGGCGCCGATGCCTTCGTCGTGGCCAGTATCAACACCTATGACCTGTGCAGCGCAGCAGAAGTGCAGATCAAGGCCGGTCGGCCGGTCATCGATCTGGTCAATCGCCTGGAATGCCCGGGGCTCAGCGCGCATTCGCGGGTCGACTTCGCCGACATGACGCGTGCCACGCTCAAGTATCTGGTACGTGTCAGTGAAGGGCGGCCGATTCAGGTCGGCTGGCTACCCGGCCCGGCCGATGCTGGCTGGGTGCAGGATGCCGAGCGCGGCCTGCGTGATGCCTTGCCTGGCACCAGGGTGACCCTGGCCCATGGTGGTTATGCCCCAGTGGATCGCAGTAGTCAGGCGCAGTTGACGCGGGAGCTGCTCAAGCAGCATCCACGTCTCGATTATCTGATCGCCAATGCCGAAGCCGCGGCCTTCGCCGCGCAGTTGGTGCGCAATATCGGTTCTGAGACGCAGGTGTTGTCGTTCTATGCCACCGAGCGGGTGCTGGAGCAGATTCGCGAGGGGCAGGTACTGGCTGCACCCACCGACTCACCGGTGATTCAGGCGCGCATCGCCCTGGACCTGGCCGTTCGTGGCCTGCAGGGCGAAAAGCTGCCGCAACTGGTGAGCCCGCAGATCGAAATGCTCGACGCCGACTCACTGGATCGTTTCGACCTCGGCCGGCTGATGCCGCCCGAGGGCCACTGGATGATCCGCCAGGAATTACCCGACTAACCTGTCTTGCTGGCTGCGCAGCGGCGTACCACGCACCGGGCGTTCGCCCGCGACGAAATAGGGCGCATTGCTGCGCGGCAATGGCTGGCGCCCGCGAATCCGATCCGCGATCTTCTCGGCGATCATGATGGTGGTGGCGTTGAGGTTGCCGGTGATGATCTCCGGCATGATCGACGCATCCACTACGCGCAAGCCCTGCAGGCCGTGCACGCGGCCCTGACCATCGACCACCGCCATGTCGTCCTCGCCCATCTTGCACGAGCAGGAGGGGTGGAAAGCCGTTTCCGCATGCTCGCGAATGAAGGCATCCAGCTCGGCGTCGCTCTGCACATGCTCGCCAGGACTGATTTCACGCCCACGGTAAGGATCGAGTGCCGGCTGCGCCATGATCTCGCGGGTCAGGCGTATGCCGTCGCGGAATTCCTGCCAGTCCTGATCGGCGCTCATGTAGTTGAAGAGGATGCTCGGGTGCTGGCGCGGGTCTTTCGACTTGAGCTGGATACGCCCGCGGCTGGGCGAGCGCATCGAGCCGACGTGAGCCTGGAAGCCATGCTCGTTGACCGCGTTGCTGCCGTTGTAGTTGATCGCCACCGGCAGGAAGTGGAACTGGATATTGGGCCAGGCGAACTCCGGGCGCGTGCGGATGAAACCGCCGGCCTCGAACTGGTTGCTGGCGCCGATACCGTTGCCGGCGAACAGCCATTGCGCGCCGATGCCGGGCTGGTTGAGCAGCTTGAGTGCCGGGTACAGCGACACCGGCTGGGTGCAGGCGTACTGCAGGTACATCTCCAGGTGATCCTGCAGGTTCTGGCCGACGCCAGGCAGTTCGTGTACCAGCGCGATGTCCAGCTCGCGCAGCAGCGCGGCGGGGCCGACGCCGGAGCGCTGCAGGATCTGCGGCGAGGCGATGGCGCCGGCGCATAGCAGCACTTCGCGGCGAGCACGGGCTTCGGTGGCATCGTTGGCGTTGCCGATCAGGTAACTGACGCCACTGGCGCGCTTGCCATCGAAGAGGATGCGGTCGGTGGTGGCGTGGGTGATGATGGTCAGGTTCGGCCGTGCCCGTGCCTGGTCCAGATAGCCACGCGCGGTGCTGGCGCGGCGGCCTTCCGGGGTCACGGTGCGGTCCATCGGGCCGAAGCCTTCCTGCTGATAGCCGTTGAGATCATCGGTGCGCGGATAGCCGGCCTGCACGCCGGCCTCGACCATGGCGTGGAACAACGGGTTGTTACCGGCCTTGGGCGTGGTCACACTGACCGGGCCGTCACCGCCGTGGTAATCGTTGGGGCCGATGTCGCGGCTTTCCGCCTTGCGGAAGTACGGCAGGCAGTCGAGATAGGTCCAGTCTTCCAGGCCTTTGGCCGTGGCCCAGTTGTCGAAGTCCAGCGCGTTGCCGCGGATGTAGCACATGCCGTTGATCAGGGATGAGCCGCCCAGGCCCTTGCCGCGTCCGCATTCCATGCGGCGGTTGTTCATGTACGGCTCGGGGTCGGTCTCGTAGGCCCAGTTGTAGCGCCGGCCCTGCAGCGGGAAGGCCAGGGCGGCGGGCATTTGGGTACGAAAGTCGAGGCGGTAGTCGGGGCCGCCGGCTTCCAGCAGCAGTACGCTGACGTCTGCGTCTTCGGTCAGCCGGGTGGCCAGGACGTTACCGGCCGAACCGGCGCCGATGATGATGTAGTCGAATTCCTGGGTCATGGCTCCTCCTGTTGCCCGGCTGTGATCCGGGAAAACGCGGTGACTGTTTCCGGATTGCATCCGGGCTACGGGGCGGTGATTCAATTCGTGGGCGGGCCGGGCGGCGAACCGCTTTAGCCGCGAAATGGGTCGCGGCTGAAGCCCCTCCCACAGACACCGGTGCTTAGAACACCGAGCTGTAGCCGCCGAGTTCGACCTGCACCGACTTGATGCGGGTGTAGTGGCCGAGGGTGACCAGGCCGTTCTCGCGGCCGACACCGGACTGCTTGTAGCCGCCCACCGGCATTTCGGCTGGCGATTCGCCCCAGGTGTTGATCCAGCAGATGCCAGCTTCCAGCTTGTGGATCACCCGGTGCGCGCGATTGAGATCGCGAGTCACCACGCCGGCAGCCAGGCCGTAGTCGGTGTCGTTGGCGCGGCGGATCACTTCCTCTTCACTGTCGTAGATGAGGATGCTCATCACCGGGCCGAAGATTTCCTCGCGCACGATGGTCATGTCGTCCCGGCAGTCGGTGAATACGGTCGGCGCTACATAGGCGCCCTTGGCATAGTCGCCATCAGTGACGCGCGCGCCGCCGATCAGCAGGCGTGCGCCCTCGCTGCGGCCCTTCTCGATGTAGCCGAGCACGCTGTCCATGTGCGCGTAGCTCACCAGCGGGCCGAAATTGGTGGCGTCATCCAGCGGATCGCCGAGGCGGATGCGTTTGACTCGCTCCAGCACCTTGGCCTCGAAGCGTGCCTGCAACATGCGCGGCACGAACACGCGGGTGCCGTTGGTGCACACCTGGCCGGAGCTGTAGAAGTTGGCCATCACCGCGATGTCGGCGGCGCGGTCCAGGTCGGCGTCCTCGAAGACGATCAGCGGCGACTTGCCGCCCAGCTCCATGGTCACTTCCTTGAGGCTGGAGCTGGAGGCGCTGGCCATGACTTTCTTGCCGGTGACGGTGCCGCCGGTGAAGGAAATCTTCTCGATGCCCGGGTGTTCGGTCAGCCACTGGCCGACTTCGCGACCGCTGCCAGTGAGCACGTTGAACACGCCTGCTGGCAGGCCGGCCTCGGTGTAGATCTCGGCCAGTTTCAGCGCGGTCAGCGAGGTGACTTCGCTGGGCTTGAAGATCATCGCGTTGCCGGCGGCCAGGGCCGGGGCGGATTTCCACAGGGCGATCTGGATCGGGTAATTCCAGGCGCCGATGCCGGCGACCACGCCCAGCGGCTCGCGGCGGGTGTAGACGAAAGAGGTTTCGCGCAGCGGGATCTGCTCGCCCTCGATGGCAGGGATCAGGCCGGCGTAGTACTCCAGCACGTCGGCGCCGGTAACGATGTCGACGTAGCGGGTTTCCGACAGTGGCTTGCCGGTGTCGAGGGTTTCCAGCTCGGCCAGCTCGTCGTTGCGTTCACGCAGGATATCCACGGCCTTGCGCAGGACGCGCGAGCGCTGCATGGCGGTCATCGCTGCCCACACCTTCTGCCCTTCGGCTGCGCTGGCCACGGCCCGGTCGACGTCGGCCTGGCTGGCGCGTTGCACCTTGGCCAGCACCTCGCCGGTGGCCGGGTTGATGCTGTCGAAGGTTTCTCCACTGCTGGCGGCGACGTACTGGCCACCGATGTAGAGCTGCTGTTCGGCGAAACGGGGCATGGGCTGTCCTCTGCACTTGGCAATCTGCTTGGAGAACAGCCTATTTTATTTAAATTGAACGATCAATCAATAAAAACGACCCGGCGTGACCAAAAGCGACATGGCGGGCGCCACTTGTCCTTGGCGCCGCTTCGGCTGTGTGCAATTTCTGTTCGGGACGTTTGGGGATGCGGGGGAGGCTGGTGCGCATGGCCAAGGTGGCCCCGCGACACCATACGAGGCGTTGCCCGCAGCCCGTAGATTGGCCTGGGTGGGCTGTAGGGTGGGCTTCAGCCCACCAAACTCAAAAATGGACCGCCGCCTCCGATGCGCCTTCGCGACAGGCTAGCGGGCTTTGTTCAACTGCAGGTCGAGGTAGTCGTAGGCGATGCGGCGTGCCTGTTCGGTGTCGAAGGCCTCGCCGGACAGTGCGCCGCGCAGCCACAGGCCGTCGATCAGCGAAGCCAGGCCGCGGGCGGCGAAGCGTGCCTGATCCTGTGGCAGCGCGCGATGGAACTGGCCGCACAGGTTGGAATAGAGACGGTGGTCGTTGACCCGCTGCAGGCGGCGCAGGGCAGGCTGGTGCATGCTGCTGGCCCAGAACGCCAGCCAGGTCTTCATCGCCGGGCCGCTGACCTGGCTGTCGTCGAAGTTGCCGTCGATCATCGCCTTCAGATGGGCACGCGGGCTGTCCTCGCGCAGTGCGCGACGGCGTGCGCCCACCGCCTCGCTGAGCGCCTGCATCAGGTGTCGCATGGTGGCTTCGAGCAGGCCGTTCTTGTCGTTGAAGTAGTGGCTGATGATGCCATTGGAGACCCCGGCCAGGCGGGCGATATAGGCGATGCTGGCATCGGCCATACCAACCTGGTCGACGGCTTCCAGGGTGGCGGCAATCAACTGCGAACGACGAATGGGCTGCATGCCGACCTTGGGCATGGGTGTCTCCAGCGGGGGAAGTTGGGCCGGAGTCTAGGCGGATTTTGATCGTTCGATCAATCAAACGAGGTGGGAGAGTGGGGGCGTGGCGCCGATTCCGCAGGGCGTCGCGGGGTCACCTTGGCCATGCGCACCGCCTTATCCTCGGTAACCGTGGCGCGCACGTGGCCTCGCAAAACGACGAAGCGGGCCAGAGGCCCGCTTCGATGGCGTGCAGCGAGTGCGGCTTACTTCAGCCAGCTTTCCACGCGCTCCGGGTTGGCAGCGATCCAGTCCTTGGCGGCCTGGTCCGGCTTGGCGCCTTCGCGGATGGCCAGCATCACCGCGCCGACTTCTTCGCCGCTCCAGGAAATCTTGCTGAGGAAGGCGGCAGCGTCGGCGGCCTTGCCCTTCAGCTCAGGATTGGCCACGGTGTCTACACGCTCGTCGTCGCCGAAGACTTTCTTCGGATCTTCGAGGAAGCGCAGTTTCCACTTGGCGAACATCCAGTGCGGAATCCAGCCGGTGACCACGATCGGCTTCTGCGCTTTCTCGGCGCGGGTCAGGGCGGTGGCCATGGCCGGGCCCGAGCTCGGCATCAGCTTGATGCTGGCCAGGTTGTATTCCTTGATGGCGTCTTCGGTGCGGCGCATCACGCCGGCACCGGCGTCGATGCCGGTAATCTTGCCGTCGAAGTCCTTGGCGTATTTCTCCAGATCCTCGATGGTCTTGGCTTCGACGTAGTCCGGCACGATCAGGCCGATCTTGGCGCCGGAGTAGTTGGTACCGAGGATTTCCACCTTGTCCTTGAGCTTCTCGAAGTACTCGCCATGAGTGGCCGGCAGCCAGGCGGAGAGGGTGGCATCGAGGTCGCCACGGGCCACGCCTTGCCACATGATGGCGGGTTCGACCGGCTTCAGTTCGACCGTGTAGCCGAGTTTGCTTTGCAGGATTTCACCGGCGACGTGGGTGACGGCGACGCTGTCATCCCAGCCGTTGACGTAGCCGATCTTCAGGGTAGGTTTGTCGGCGGCCAGGGCGCTGCCCATGCCGATGGCCAGGGCGGCAGCGCCGAGGCAGAGGTGTTTGAAAACGCGCATATTTGTTGTGCTCCATCAGTGAGTGGCAGTTGCAAGATCGTTGACTGGCTCGTTCTCATTGCGGGCCTTGCGAATCCGTGTTGCGCAGCAGATTGCCGGTTCGCGGGCAAAGCCTCCCCGTCACGGCCAGAAAGCAGCCGCTAGTGGTTTACGAGGAGGTTTCCGGGCTCGAACCCTGAGGTTCGAGCCCGAATCGGGTCGTGGCCTGTTACAGCCCGACGTGTTCCTTCACGGCGGCAACGCCGTCCTGACCGTCAAAGGTGGTCACGCCGCTCAGCCACTGGTCGAGGATCGCCGGGTTGGCCTTGATCCACTCCTTGGCGACGTTCTGCGGGTTTTCCTTCTCCAGCACCTTTTCCATCAGCTGGCTTTCGATATCGACGGTGAACTGCAGGTTGTTCAGCAGCTTGCCGACGTTGGCGCAGCGCGCCTCGTAATCCGGCGGTACCACGGTGTAGACCTTGGCCGCACCGTAGTCAGGGCCGAACACGTCGTCACCACCGGACAGGTAGGTGATGTCGTGCTGAGTATTCATCGGGTGCGGCGCCCAGCCGAGGAAAACCACCGGCTCTTTCTTCTTGATTGCCCGCGATACCTGCACCAGCATGCCGGCTTCGCTGGACTCGACCATGCGGAAGCCGCCGAGGTCGAACTGGTTGTTCTTGATCATGCCGTCGATCAGCAGGTTGCCATCGTTACCCGGCTCGATGCCGTAGATCTTGCCGCCCAGCTGATCCTTGAACTTGGCGATGTCCTGGAAGCTCTTCAGGCCGGCTTCGGCCGCGTAGGTCGGCACGGCCAGGGTGTACTTGGCACCCTCGAGGTTGGCCTTGGGCAGTACCTTGACGCCATCGTCCTTGAGGAATGGCTCGATCACCGCGTCCATCGACGGCGCCCAATAGCCGAGGAACACATCGACCTGGCCGCTCTTCACGCCGGTGAAGGCGATGGGTACCGAGGCCATGATCTTGCGCGGCTGGTAGCCCAGACCTTCGACCAGGGTCATGGCCACACCCGTGGTGGCGGCGATGTCGGCCCAGCCAATCTCGGCGAAACGCACCTGCTTGCAGCTCGCCGGCTCCGCGGCCATGGCGCCCTGCATCAGTGCGCAGGACAGCAGGCCGATGGCGGCAGTGGTCTTGATCATTTTCATCTGCGGTTCCCTGTGAAGTGAAAAAATGTTTACTGGCGCTGCAGCTTGCCGCTGAACCAGGCAAAGATGCCGCCGCGGGCGGTCTGCTTGGTGCCGAAGCTTTCAGTGATGCGGTCGAGAATGATCGCCAGCAGCACCACGGCCATGCCGCTTTCGAAGCCTAGCCCGATGTCCAGGCGCTGGATACTCGCCAGTACATCGTTACCCAGGCCACCGGCGCCGACCATCGAGGCGATGATCACCATCGACAGGGCCATCATGATGGTCTGGTTGACCCCGGCCATGATCGACGGCATGGCGTTGGGCAGTTGTACCTTGAACAGCAGCTGGCGGCTGGTGCAGCCGAAGGACTGGCCGGCCTCGACGATTTCCTTGTTCACCTGGCGAATGCCCAGGCTGGTCAGGCGCACCGCCGGCGGCATGGCGAAGATCACCGTGGCGATGATGCCGGGCACGCGGCCAAGGCCGAAGAGCATGGCCGCCGGAATCAGGTAGACGAACGCCGGCATGGTCTGCATGAAGTCGAGGATCGGCCGGATGATGGTCGCCACGCGCTCGCTCTTGGCCGCCCAGATGCCCAGCGGGATGCCCAGCAGCAGGCTGATCAACGTCGAGGAGAAGGTCAGGCCGAGGGTGACCACGGTCTGCTCCCAGAAGCCGGTCATGACGATCAGGATGAAGGCCACGGCGGTGAATACCGCGAAGCGTGCGCCGATGCGCCACAGGCCGAGGGTGACGAAGATGGCGATCAGCAGCCAGGCTGGCGGCAACATGAGCAAGGCTTCGATGCCTTCGGAGAAACCGCTGACCAGTTTGCCGATGCTGTCGAAGGCGCCGCTGTAGTTGTCCAGCAGGTGCTGGACGACGTCGTTGACCCAGCTACCCAGGTCGAGTTTCTTGTCACTCATGGGATTCCCCCTGCAGTCGGGTCAGCAGACGGCCCTTGCTGATAGCGCCGCAGTAATGGCCTTCGGCGTCCACCACCGGGATCGGACCTTCGTTGTCCACCAGGCGGGTGATGACGTGTTCCAGCGGCATGTCCTCGGGTACCGGCACCACCTGCTTGAGCGCATCCGCTTCGAGTGGTCTGGGCTCGTCGCCGTCGACCATCAGGGCGATCTTCTCCAGGCTGATGGAGCCCTGGAAATGGTTGTCCTCGTCGACGATGAACGCGTAGTGCTTGTCCAGCGCCTGCAGTTCCTTGCAGATCTTCGCCGCGTCCGGCGCCCTGCCGTTGTGCACGTAGGTCGGCACGCTGTCGGCCTTGAGCTGGCCGGCGGTGAGGTAGCGGCTGGTGTCGACGGTGTCGAAGAAGTTGCGCACGTACTCGTTGGCCGGCTTCTCGATCAGTTCCTGCGGGGTGCCGACCTGGATCAGCTTGCCGCCTTCCATGATGCCGATGCGGGTACCGATGCGCATGGCTTCTTCGATGTCGTGGGAGACGAAGATGATGGTGCGGCGATGGGTCTTCTGCAGCTCCAGCAGCACGTCCTGCATCTCGCGGCGCTTGAGCGGGTCGAGGGCGGAGAACGCTTCGTCCATGATGATCATCGACGGGTTGACCGTCAGTGCGCGGGCCAGGCCGACGCGTTGCTGCATGCCGCCGGAGAGTTCGTGTGGGTACTTGTGAGCGAAGGTGTCCAGGCCTACCTGCTTGAGCACTTCCATGGCACGCTTCTCGCGCTCCTTGCGGCCGGTGCCGGCCACTTCCAGGCCGAAGGCCGCGTTATCCAGCACGCTGCGCGAAGGCATCAGGGCGAAGGACTGGAAGACCATACTCATGTCGCGCCGGCGCAGGTCGATCAGTTGCGATTGCGGCAGCTTGGCCACGTTCTGGCCATCGATGTAGACGTCACCGGCGCTGGGTTCGACCAGGCGGTTGATCAGACGGATCAGGGTGGATTTGCCAGAGCCGGACAGGCCCATGAGGACGAAGATCTCGCCCTCTTCGACACTGAACGACACATCGCTGACGCCGATCACGGCGCCTTTCTCGGCCAGAATCCTCTCCTTGCTCCAGCCTTCCTTGAGCAGGTCGATGGCTTCTTGTGGGTTGGGGCCGAAAACCTTGTACAGGTGTTCGACCACGATCTTTCCAGACTGCATGGGACGTTTCCCCTTCAATCGGCATCCAGTTCGCGCTGGCACGGCCGTGCACGCATCGTAGAAGCGTAGATCAGCTGTGTCAGGCCTCTGATACCTGTGTGGGTGTTTGCTGAGTTTCGAGGTTGGCGAACGTTTCGCGGCAGGCGTCGAGTGTGGCGCTCGGACACGCTGCAGCGCACGCGGCTGGTGACAAAAATTGCCCGCTGCGTCGTTGCAACCTGTTGATGAGTGACCACTGTCTTGCCGTGCTGCAAACCGCTTTCCAAACCCTCTGGCAGTGTTTCGAAGCCCATTCCCTTGGGGATTCATGCGTCGTCCTGGCGCATGCGTACATCCGAAATTTCTTGTTGGGCTGGCGCCCTATCAATGGTGGGCCAGCGCTTGTATGTTCTTCGGTCCGGGGCGGTGAGCCCCAGTCTGCCGTTCCCCTCGGGAAGCGGCAGCGACGTTATCGGCTGACTCAACGATATAGTCTTGGGGTCTGCGCAATTATCGGTTTGCGACCCTGACGTGTTGGGCGACGACATGGTCCGTCACACCCCGTGTTTTTCCATGTTCTCGCCGTTTTCCGGGCTCCTGAAAGCACTGTGTGATGCCGTTTCGAATAGCGCTCGATGTGAGCATCGAGAAGCGCTTTCGATAGCGTGCTTTAAAAACCTTAACAGACTTTTTCGTCCCTTGGCCAAGGCTGAAAGCCGCGCCGGTGCTGGTTTTCAGCCCCTCAAGCGAGGCGCAGGCGGCGTAGTGCGGGGGCTGCGGCGATGTTGAAAAAAATTTACAGAGAAAGGTGCTGTAGTGCCGAAAGTCGCTGAAAAATCGAAAGGCGGCGCAATGTGACCATTTGGTCACGCCTGGTTCATGTCGCGAGCCTGGGCGTGATTCTCGACAAGGCGATGGAAAACCCTTTCGAGCTACCAGGTGATCTTTGTTGTCCGCCATTTTTATTGGTTTTTCTCGGCTATTTCGTCGAATTTATCAGTCATTTCCTGCTAGTGATACGTCGAACACTTTACTGACAGGGCCACCTTGATAGCGGGTCACGCCTTCCAGCCAGGCCGCAATCATCTGCGGGTTGTCTTCGATCCACTGCTTGGCTACGCGGCGGCGGTTGGTATTGCCTTCCAGTACGGCGCTCATCAACTGGTTTTCTGCGCTGATGGTGAAGGTCATATTGCGGAAAAGCCGAGCCAGATTGGGACACTGCTCGCTCAACCCGCCGCGCGCCACCGTGTTGACCTGTGCCGCACCGTAATTGGGGCCGAAATAATCATCACCACCGGCCAGATAGTTCATCTTCAGACGCTCGTTCATCGGGTGCGGTTCCCAACCGAGAAATACCGCCCATTTGCCCAGGCGTTGAGCACGCTCGACATGGTTGAGCATGCCGCTTTCACTCGACTCGACCAGGCTGAAACCTGCCAGACCGAAGGTGTTGTCGCGAATCATGCCCTTGACCATCTCGTTGCCTTCGTTGCCCGGTTCGATGCCGAAGATCTGCCCACCGAGTTCCTCCTTGAAGCGATGGATGTCGGCGAAATCCTTCAGTCCGCCCTCGTAGCCTGGCGTCAGTACCGCCAGGGTGTAACGCACTGTCGGCAGGTTGGTGTGCAGCTTCTCGATCCTGCCGCTGTCCAGGTGAGGCTGTACCAGTTCACTCTGGGCCGGCATCCAGTTGCCCAGGAACACGTCCAACTGTCCTTCGGACAATCCGCGGTAAGTGTCGGGCAACGACATGCGGCGTATCTGCGTGCGATAGCCGAGCTCGCCCAGTATCAGACGGGCAACGGCGGTGGTCATGGTGATGTCGGTCCAGCCGACATCGCTCAGGCGCACCAGCTCGCAGCGCTCGGCTTCTGTGGCGTGCAGGGCGGTGGAGGAGGTGAGGGCGATCACCAGCAGCCAGCGAGCAAATCTGTTCATGGGGTGTGCCTCTGTTCGGGCGGCTGGAGCCGCTGGAAGATTCCTGGAGCGGGCGGTTGGCTATTTCACAGCAAGAGGTGGGCCGCCCCCTGAGCGAGAAACGACACCGGCATGTCGAGAAAAGACCCCGACACGGACGGTTCACCGCGGCGTGATTGGATATGCATGAGTCGGTTGGAGAGCTGGACGCGCTGGCGAAAGTTGGATCATCGCGAACCTGTTGCGGATTCGTCAGGATGTTCTTCTCCATGTGCTCCTGGCGGCTGGCACGCCAGCGAGCGGTGACCTTTGCTGGTGCAGCGATTCTGGCAAAGCCGCCGCTTCGCGAGCTTTTGGTGCGACGCTTGCGGGCATCGATTTCCTCAGGTGTGACCGAGCGGTCGCTGTTGTTACCGCTCGTCCGTTACTGACAGCCAGAGACGCCGTAGCAGGCCGCTCAGTCTGTGCTACCGAAATGCTCAAAGCCTTGCGCAAAGAGGCTCTGAGAGCGTTTCGCAACCCCTGAAAACAGGGGGCAAGGAGTCCGTCTGGCGCGCCATGTATTGAAGGTTCAGTTTTTATTGAACGCTTGATCAATTTAGGCATGACCTTTGCGTAGAGATGCATAGCCGCCCGGTTTTCAAACCTGGCCAGGATAAAACAGAGGCCCACTTCTAATTGGGCTCACACCGTGCTTAGCGTGAGAGGGTTCCATCAATGTCGCAGTTCAGCCAAGGGGCGCAACCCCAGAACCGTGTCGCCCAGTCCATCGGCTTCCTGCTCCTGGACAACTTCACCCTGATTTCCCTGGCTTCGGCGGTAGAGCCCCTGCGCATGGCCAACCAGCTTTCCGGCAAGGAGCTGTTTCGCTGGCATACCCTGACTCATGATGGCCTGCCGGTCTGCGCCAGTGATGGCTTGCAGATCACTCCAGACGCTGCCATGCAAAGTGCTCCGGCGTTGGATGCGGTGATCGTCTGTGGTGGCGTGGATATTCAGCACAGCGTCAAGCGTGAGCATGTCAGTTGGTTGCAGCTGCAGGCGCGCCAGGGGCGCCTGCTCGGTGCGGTGTGCACCGGTAGCTGGGCGCTGGCCAAGGCCGGTCTGCTCGACGGCTACGATTGCAGCGTGCATTGGGAGTGCCTGGCCTCGATGCAGGAAGCCTTCCCGCGTGCTGCCATCACCACTCGCCTGTTCTCCATCGACCGCAATCGCCACACCTCCTCTGGCGGTACCGCGCCGATGGACATGATGCTGCACCTGATCGGCCAGCAGCATGGCCGCGAACTGGCAGCCGGCATCTCCGAGATGTTCATCTACGAGCGCATTCGCAACGAGCAGGATCACCAGCGTGTGCCGCTCAAGCACATGCTCGGCAGCAACCAGCCGAAGCTGCAGGAAATCGTCGCGCTGATGGAGGCCAACCTCGAGGAGCCGATCGACCTCGACGAGCTGGCCTGCTTCGTCGACATCTCCCGTCGCCAGCTCGAGCGCCTGTTCCAGAAGTACCTGCACTGCTCGCCGTCGCGCTACTACCTCAAGCTGCGCCTGATCCGCGCCCGTCAGCTGCTCAAGCAGACCAGCATGTCGATCATCGAGGTGGCCTCGGTCTGCGGTTTCGTCTCCACTCCGCATTTCTCCAAGTGCTACCGCGAGTACTTCGGCATTCCGCCACGCGACGAGCGCGCCGGTCAGCAGGGCAACAACCTGGTGATGTTGCTGCCGATTCCCGAGCATCAGGTCAACTCCAGCGCGGTGCTGGCGCTCAACCGTGCCCAGGGCGAGTCGACATTCGCCAGCGTACGCATCTGAATTGAGCGGCAATGAAAACGGGGCGCCAGTGGCGCCCCGTTTTATTTGGCGTCGCGGCTAAAGCCGTTTGCGCCGGATGTAGGGTAGGCTTTAGCCCACCAAAACCACGCAAAATCCACGAGGTCGGACGCAAACAGAGTGGTGGGCTAAAGCCCACCCTACGGCTGATCTCCGCGCGTAGGGTGCGCCGTGGGATCGATCAAGCCGAAGCAGGCTTCGGCACCAGCGCTGGCAGCAGATGGCGGCTGATGGCTTCGCGTACGTTGGGCAGCAGGGTGGCGCTGCCGCCAAGCAGTTCTTCCACCAGGTGGCGCAGGGCCACGGCGCGCTCGGCACTGAGGCCGCTGACAGCCAGCTCGCAGGCCTGCTCGGGCGTGACGCCTGGTGGAATGCTCAGGCCCAGCGCGATCAGGCGCTCACGGAAGTCTTCCTGGTCGATCAGATCGGCATGCATCATGGTCGTGGCTCCTTGTGGCGAGGCAGGCGCTGCGCAGTTGGTCTTCAAACCTCGGTTAGCGCAGAACCCCTTCTTCGATCAATAGCTTGAAGATAGCCTCTGCGCCCTCCTGTGGCGAGGCATCCTTGAGCACCTGGCCGCCACCACCACTGGCTTTGGCCGTGGCCGCCTTCATCCGTTCCGCGCCCGTTTTAGCCTTGATCACCTTGAGCCGTTTGGGCCGTGACTTGGCCGGCTGCAGACTGGCTTCGGCCAGCAGCGAGTCGTCCACCACCGTCACCTCGTGGGCTTCGATCTGCCCGCGCCGTGCCGGGCCAAAGGCACTCTGGCGGGCGACCGGAGCGGCGTTGTCGACGCTGGCCACGCAGGGCAGGCGTACCTTGAGCCGGCACCGCTGTCCACGCGGCAGCGCCTGCAGCACCTGGGCCACGCCATTCTCCACTTTCTCGACCTCCGCCAGGCCGACCACCATCGGCCAGCCCAGCCGCTCGGCCAGCAGAAACGGCAGCATGCCGGAGCCTTCGCCGGTTTCTGCCTGGCTGCCGGTGAGCACTAGCTGCGTGCGGCTGCCTTGCAGATAGTCGACCAGCAGCGGCAGGGCATCGGCACCTTCGGGCTGTTCCAGCACATCGAGCTGTTCCAGACCCATGCCCAGGTAGCCGCGCAGGGCTTCGGCCTGTGGGTCGCCGGCATGCAGCAGTTGCAGGTTCTGTCCGGCCAGACGCAGGCCCAGCTCGACCGCGCGGGCGTCCTGTTCGGCGCGGCGCGGGCGACCCGAGGTCGGGTGGGCGCCGACCGAGACCAGGGCGACGATATTCAGATCAGTCATGGTGTCCCCGTAGCCCGGATGCAATCCGGGAAAGCTGGTGGTGAACCCGGATTTCATCCGGGCTACGCCGCATCACGTTTTCCTTCCTGGCGCCAGGCGGCGACGCGCTCCATCAGCGCCGCAAGGATCGCTGCCGAGTCGCCGATCACCGAAAGATCGGCACGTTTGATCATGTCGCAGCCGGGGTCCATGTTCACCGCCACCACCTTGTCACAGGCACCGATGCCCTGCAGGTGCTGGATGGCGCCGGAAATACCGACGGCCAGGTAGACGCGGGCGGTGACCCAGGTACCGGTGGCGCCAACCTGACGGTTGCGCGGCATGAAACCGTCGTCCACCGCCACGCGCGAGGCGCCTTCGGTGGCGCCGAGGGCGATGGCAGCCTGGTGGAACAGCTCCCAATCCTTCACGCCGTTGCCGCCGGAGAGAATGAACTCGGCTTCGGCCATGGGAATCTGCGCGGGGTCCACGGCCACCGGGCCGAGATCTTCGATACGTGACAGGCTGTGGGCGACCTTCTCGCCCAGCTCCAGCAGGCGAGCTTCATGGCGGGTTTCGCTGACCGGCTCGGCGCATTCGGCGGCGGCCAGGATCAGGCGGGGCAGGGCGCGCTGGATATCCTGCTGGCCACTGCCGGCGCGGCCGATGGCCTGCTCGCCAGCGACCTGCCAGACGCGCGTAGCCGGGCGCTCACCAAGCTTGGCGGCCAGGCGCCGACCCAGCTCGCCGCCACCGGTGCGGCTGTCGGGCAGCAGCCAGTAGCGCGGTGCCAGTTGGCTTTCCACGGCGCTCAGCGCCAGTACGCGGGCTTCCGGGGCGTAGCCGTCGAAGGCATCGCCTGCGATGCGCAGCAGGCGGTCGACGCCAGCCGTGTCGAAAGTGCTTTCCTTGTCCTCGCCGAACACCACGGCGACCACCGCGCCGTTGTCTCCGGCCAGTTTGCGGGCCAGGCCGAGCAGGTCCTTGTCATGGCTGGACAGACGGCCGCCGACCATGTCCGGCACCACGCAGACGTGGAAGGCCGGTTGCTCGACCACATGCAGCGGCAGCTGCACCTCGACGCTGGCGCTGCTGCGTTTGCCGGCGCTGCCCTGCTGGGCGCCGCTGCGGTCGATACGCTTGAGCCCGGCCGGGCCGATGAAGCCGGCGGCGATGGCGTGCGGGTTCTTGCGGATGATGCCATCGGGGCCCATCCAGCTGGTCTGATCCTGGCTCTGCATGGCCGCATGCAGCGGGTGCAGGCGGTTGCGGGCGATCCACTCGGCGCGCGGGTCGCGGCGGATGATGTCGCTCATGCTGCGATCTCCTGGTCAGGCGCTTGCGTAGGGCGGGTGCAACCCGCCGGACAGGTGCTGGCGGGTTGCACCCGCCCTACGTCCGTCGCTGTATGCAGTTGCTTCATCACTGCACCTCCGCCAGTTCACGCTTGGCGAGTGGCTTTTTTGCCGCCACCTCGGTGGCTTCGATCAGCACTTCGGCGACCAGCTCGGCTATGTCCTTGATCTCCGGGCGCGGGGCGACCACGCCTTCGAGCATCGCGGTGCACTGCGGGCAACCGACGGCCACCAACTCGGCGCCGGTTTCCTTGATGTCGACCATGCGCATGTCGGGGATGCGTTGCTTGCCGGGAATGTCGGTGATCGGCGCGCCGCCACCGCCGCCGCAGCAGCGTGAGCGGAAGCCCGAGCGCTCCATTTCCTTCACTTCGATGCCGATGGCCTTGAGTACCGAACGTGGTGCTTCGTACTCGCCGTTGTAGCGGCCGAGGTAGCAGGGATCGTGGTAGGTCACGCTGCTCGCCTTGCTCTGGCCGAGGTTCAGCGCCCCCTTGCGCACCAGCTCGTCGATAAAGGTGCTGTGGTGCAGCACTTCGTAGTGGCCGCCGAGCGCGCCGTATTCGTTCTTCAGCACATGAAAGCTGTGCGGGTCGCAGCTGACGATGCGCTTGAAGCGGTATTTGGCCAGGGTAGCGATGTTGCGCTTGGCCAGGCTCTGGAAGGTCGCCTCATCGCCCAGGCGACGAGCCACGTCGCCGCTGTCGCGCTCTTCCAGGCCGAGCACGGCAAAATCGACGTCGGCAGCCTTGAGCACCTTGACGAAGGCGCGCAGGGTGCGCTGGTTGCGCATATCGAAGGCGCCGTCACCGACCCAGAACAACACATCGGTTTCGCCCTTGTCAGCCAGCAGCGGCAGGTTGAGGTCGGCCGCCCAGTTCAGACGACCGCCCGGGTTGAAACCGCCGGGGTTGTCGGTGGCGATCAGGTTGTCCAGCACCTCGGCGCCCTTGTTGGGGGTTGCCCCCTTCTCAAGCGTGAGATGACGGCGCATATCGACGATGGCATCGACGTGCTCGATCATCATCGGGCATTCCTCGACGCAGGCGCGGCAGGTGGTGCACGACCACAGGGTCTCGGCCTCCACCAGCGCCTTGCCATTGAGGTCGACGATCGGCTGGTGCGGGCCGCCGCTGTGCTCGCCGAGCGGGATGCCCGGGTAGGGGCTGCCGGCGAACTTGGCGTCGTTACCACCGGCCAGGCCGATGACCATGTCCTGGATCAGTTTCTTCGGGTTCAGCGGCTGGCCGGCGGCGAAGGCCGGGCAGGCCGCCTCGCACTTGCCGCACTGCACGCAGGCGTCGAAGCCGAGCAGCTGGTTCCAGGTGAAGTCGGTGGGTTTTTCCACGCCTAGCGGCGTTTTCGGGTCGTTCAGGTCCAGCGCCTTGAGGCCGGTCGAACGACCGCCGCCGAAGCGTTCGGTGCGGCGGTGCCAGGCCAGATGCAGGGCACCGGCGAAGGCGTGCTTCATCGGCCCGCCCCAGGTCATGCCGAAGAACAGCTCGGACACGCCCCAGGCCACGCCGACGGCCAGCACGGCGGCCAGAATCCAGCCGCCGAAATTCTCGGGCAGAATCCCGGCGACCGGCAGGGTGGCGATAAAGAAGCTCGCCGCAAACATCAGCAGGCTCTTCGGCAGGCGCATCCACGGGCCCTTCGACAGCCGGCTCGGCGGGTTGCGCCGGCGCTTGGCGGCGAACAGGGCGCCGACGAACATCAGCACCGTGGCCGCCAGCAGGGCGAAGCCGAGGATGCGGTTATGCAGGCCGAAACCGTGCACGAGGATCGCCAGCACGGCGGCCAGGACGAAGCCGCCGGCGGTGGCGACGTGGGTCTTGGACATGTATTTGTCGCGCTCGACCACGTGGTGCAGATCCACCAGGTAGCGACGCGGCATCTTCAGCAGGCCGCCGATCCAGTCGACCTTGGCCGGCCGGCCGCGGCGCCACATCAGAAAGCGCCTGGCCGCGCCGAGCACGGCCAGGCCGAGGGCGGCGAACAGCAGGATGGGGAGTAGGGTGTTCAACATCGGTTGGTCTCCTTGGCGGGACCGAAAGAGTTACGCCGAACCAGTTCCCTCTCCCTTCGGGGAGAGGGTTAGGGAGAGGGGGAGTGGCCCGCTACCGAGTTGGCAGATCACCCTCTCCCCCGCCCTCTCCCGCAAGCGGGAGAGAGGGCCGTCCGTGTGTGGGCTTAAAAGTCCTTGCACAGCCGCAGCGCGTCGTAGATCGCCGCGTGGGTGTTGCGCTGGGCCACGCAGTCGCCGATGCGGAACAGCAGGTAGCCGTCGCCCGACTCGCTCAGGCACGGCTGCGGCTTGATCGCGAACAGCGCTTCGACGTCGATCTGGCCCTTATTGCGCGAGCCCTGCTTGAGCGCGTAGTACAGCGATTCGTCCGGACGCACGCCGTTCTCCACCACCACCTGGTCGACCACCCGCTCCTCTTTCGCGCCGGTGTATTCGTTCTCCAGCACTGCCACCAGCTTGTCACCCTCGCGGTAGACCTTCTCCAGCATCAGGTCGCCGGTCATGATCACTTCCTTGGGGTACAGGCTGCGGTAGTAGGTGGGGAAGCTGGTGCCGCCGATGGCCACGCCCGGCTTGATGTCATCGGTGACGATTTCCACCTTGGCGCCTTTCTCGGCCATGAAGTCGGCCACCGACATGCCGGTGAACTCGCAGATGGTGTCGTACACCAGCACGTTGTTGCCGACCGCGACCTTGCCGTCGAGCACGTCCCAGCTGCTCACCACTAGGCCTTCAGCCGAACCCCAGTGTTCGTTCTGCTCGAGGAACGGGTGGCCGCCGTTGGCCAGCACCACGATATCCGGGCGCAGGTCGAGGATGGTCGCGGCATCGGCGCCGGTGCCCAGGCGCAGGTCGATGTTCAGGCGTGCCAGTTCCAGCTGGAACCAGCGGGTGATGCCGGCCATCTGGTCGCGCTGCGGCGCCTTGGCGGCCAGGTTGATCTGCCCGCCGAGGCTGGCCTGCTTCTCGAACAGGGTGACGTCATGGCCGCGCTCGGCGGCGACGCGCGCCGCCTCCATGCCGGCCGGGCCGCCGCCGACTATGACCACCTTGCGCTTCGGTCCGGTGGATTTCTCGATGATATGCGGCACGCCCATATATTCGCGGCTGGTGGCGGCGTTCTGGATGCACAGCACGTCCAGGCCCTGGTACTGACGGTCGATGCAGTAGTTGGCGCCGACGCACTGCTTGATTTGGTCGACCTGGCCCATCTTGATCTTGGCGATCAGGTGCGGGTCGGCGATGTGCGCGCGGGTCATGCCGACCATGTCGACATAGCCGCCTTCGAGAATGCGGGTGGCCTGGTTCGGGTCCTTGATGTTCTGCGCGTGCAGCACCGGCACCTTGACCACTTCCTTGATGCCGGCCGCCAGGTGCAGGAAGGGCTCCGGCGGGTAGCTCATATTGGGGATGACGTTGGCCAGGGTGTTGTGGGTGTCGCAACCCGAGCCCACCACGCCGATGAAATCGAGCATGCCGGTGTCGTCGTAATACTTGGCGATCTGCTTCATGTCCTCGTGGGACAGGCCGTCCGGGTGGAATTCGTCGCCGCAGATACGCATGCCGACGCAAAAGTCCGGACCCACCTCGGCGCGCACGGCCTTGAGCACTTCCAGGCCGAACTTCATGCGGCCCTCGAAGGTGCCGCCCCATTCGTCGGTGCGCTTGTTGACCCGCGGCGACCAGAACTGGTCGATCATGTGCTGGTGCACGGCGGACAGCTCGACACCGTCCAGGCCACCTTCCTTGGCGCGGCGGGCGGCCTGCGCGTAGTTGCCGATCACCCGCCAGATTTCCTCGACCTCGATGGTCTTGCAGGTGGCGCGGTGCACCGGCTCGCGGATGCCCGACGGCGACATCAGGGTCGGCCAGTGGAAACCGTCCCAGCGCGAGCGACGACCCATGTGGGTAATCTGGATCATGATCTTGGCGCCGTGCTTGTGCATGGCGTCGGCAAGATTCTGGAAGTGCGGAATGATGCGGTCGGTGGACAGGTTGACCGAACTCCACCACTGCTGCGGGCTGTCGATGGCCACCACCGATGAACCGCCGCAGATGGCCAGGCCGATGCCGCCCTTGGCCTTCTCTTCGTAGTACTTCACATAGCGCTCGGTGGTCATGCCGCCGTCGGTGGCGTAGACCTCGGCGTGCGCGGTGGATAGCACACGGTTGCGGATGGTCAGCTTGCCGATCTGAATCGGCTGGAACATTGCTTCGAAGGCCATTACGGCATCCTCACGGTAAGCGCTCTAGCGTTGTGGGAGGCGCTGGCCGCTCCCACGGATTTCTTATGAGTGACTCAGAGTGGCCGGGTGACGAACAGGCCGTCGTCATGGCCCTCTTCGGCGCCGCTGTATTCCTGCACGGTAACGGTGCGGATCGGGCTGCTTTTGGCGGCCAGAATCTGGTCGATGGCGCCGGAGAACCAGCCGGTGAACATGTAGTCGACCTTGCGACCCACCTTGCCGTACACGTAGACGAAGGCCGAATGCTTGAGCTTGACCTCGGCATGGCCGGTTTCCAGGTCGAGCTTCTGTGTTTCGAACAGGCCCCAGCCGCGTTGCGACAGGCGCTTCATGTAGTGCTCGAACACCGCAGCGCCGGAAATGCCGTGGCACTCGGCCTCTTTTTCGCACCAGTGCCAGGCGGACTTGTAGCCGGCCTTGTAGAGAATCTCGGCGTACTTGTCGGCGCCGAGCACTTCCTCGATGCCCATGTGGTTATTGACGAAGAAATGCCGCGGCACGTAGAGCATCGGCAGGGCGTCGGTGGTCCAGACGCCGGTTTCGTCGTCGACTTCGATGGGCATTTCGGGGGCGTGGGTGGCCATGTGCGCAAACTCCTGAGTTTGAATCGTAGGAGCGGCTTCAGCCGCGAAGCTTCAGGGCACGCCGTCCTGTCTGGACGGATCGCGGCTGAAGCCGCTCCTACAGAATTGGGTTGGAAGGGGCTTACTCGCCCCAGACGTCCTTGAGTACGCGTACCCAGTTCTCGCCCATGACCTTGCGCACCACGCGCTCGGGCATGCCGCGTTTGAGCAGCGTCTCGGTGAGGTTGGGGAACTCGCCCACGGTGCGGATGCCCAGTGGGTTGACGATCTTGCCGAAGCTGGTCAGGCGGCGGGCGTAACCCTTGTCGTGAGTCAGCCACTCGAAGAATTCCTGGCCGTGGCCCTGGGTGAAATCGGTACCGATGCCGATGGCGTCTTCGCCGACGATGTTCATCACGTACTCGATGGCCTCGGCGTAGTCGTCGATGGTCGAGTCGATGCCCTTGGCCAGGAACGGCGCGAACATGGTCACGCCAACGAAGCCGCCGTGGTCGGCGATGAACTTCAGTTCTTCAGCGGACTTGTTGCGCGGGTGTTCCTTCAGGCCCGAGGGCAGGCAGTGGGAGTAGCAGACCGGCTTCTTCGACTCGAGGATGACTTCCTCGCTGGTCTTGGAGCCGACGTGGGACAGGTCGCACATGATGCCGACGCGGTTCATCTCGGCGACGATCTCGCGGCCAAAGCCGGACAGGCCGCCGTCGCGCTCGTAGCAGCCGGTGCCGACCAGGTTCTGGGTGTTGTAGCACATCTGCACGATGCCCACGCCGAGCTGCTTGAACACCTCGACGTAGCCGATCTGGTCCTCAAACGCATGGGCGTTCTGGAAGCCGTAGAGGATGCCGGTCTTGCCCTGCTCCTTGGCCTTGCGGATGTCGGCGGTAGTGCGTACCGGGATGACCAGGTCGCTGTTATCGCGGATCAGGTTATTGCTGGCGACGATGTTGTTCACCGTGGCCTGGAAACCTTCCCACACCGACACGGTGCAGTTGGCCGCGGTCAGGCCGCCCTTGCGCATGTCTTCGAACAGTTCGCGGTTCCACTTGGCGATGATCAGACCGTCGATGACGATGCTGTCGGCGTGCAATTCGGCTGGGCTCATCAGGCTTGTCCCCTAAACGGATGCACCGAGTCGGTCGTCGGCGCTTTGGGGAGAGCTTATCCCTGGGGGGCAGGGCGACCCGGTGCAAAAACGACTGGGGGTTTGCCGAAAGCGTCAAGCCGAGGTCGCGAACGGATATGCCAGCGTTTCGCCCGTTACCGCGTAGCTCGGATGCAAGCCGGGGAATCTGTGGCGCCTGGCCCCGGATTGCATCCGGGCTACGGTTGGCCTAGCTGCCTGGTCGTTCGTGACGATCCTGGCTGGGGCTGACGGCGAAGCGCTTGCGGTAGCAGCGCGAGAAGTACGAGGCCGAATCGAAGCCGCAGGCCAGGCCCACCTCCAGCACGTTCAGATCGCTCTGGCGCAGCAACTGGCGCGCCTTGTCCAGCCGCAGGTCAAGGTAGAAGGCCGAAGGCGTGGTATCCAGATGATGACGAAACAGCCGCTCCAACTGGCGCACGGTGATGCCGGCCAACCCGGCCAGCGCCTCGGTGGACAGCGGTTGCTCGCACTGGCGCTCCATCTCGCCGACCACCCGCACCAGCTTCTTGTTGTGCAGGTCGTAGCGACTGGCCACCTGCATGCGCTGGTGATCCAGACGGGTGCGGATGCGGCTGACCACGAACTGTTCGGACACCTGCACCGCCAGCGGCTCGCCGTGTTCCTGGCCGATCAGGCCGAGCATCAGGTCGAGGCTGCTGGTGCCCCCTGCGCTGGTGATGCGTTTACCGTCGATCTCGAACAGCTCCTGGGTGACCAGCAACGCCGGGTAGCGCTCGCGAAAGGCGTCGATGGCTTCCCAGTGCAGGGTCAGACGCTGGTGCTGGAACAGCCCGGCCTCGGCCAGCACGAAGCTGCCGGTGTCGATGCCGCCGAGCACTGCCAGTTCCGGTTCGCGCCGTTGCAGCCAGTGCGCCAGGTGATGGTCGTAGTGGGCCAGCGGTTCGAAGCCGGCGACCACGAACAGCGCCTGGGTGTCAGCGGGCAGTTCCAGGCCGCCATCGACGTTGAGCGACATGCCGTTACTGGCCTGCACGGCATTGCCGTCCTGGCTGAGCAGGCGCCAGCGATACAGTTCGCCGCGAAAGCGATTGGCCACGCGCAGCGGTTCGATGGCCGACATCAGGCCCATCATGGAAAAGCCGGGTAGCAGCAGGAAGCAGAATGTCTGAGGCATACAGGTCACGACGCCGGTGCAGGGTGGCAGGTAGCCCGGGTGCAATCCGGGGGCGGATTCCCGGATCGCATCCGGGCTACGGGCATGTCGAAAGATTAATGGGCCAGCATGGCTCTCATGCAAGCAGAAAGTCGGTATAGGTCAATAGATAGTCGCTCAAGTGCGAATGAGGCGTGAAATCGAAGCGTAAGGTGTTTTCATCGGGAGACGAAAGTCCCCGAACACGGTGGGGGTTCTGTCCGTTGGCAGGCCTCTAGAAGAACGAAATAGAACCGCTGTGACACGATGAGGAGCACCCAGATGAAAGGTCTTACCGCGCTGGCCGCGTGCTGCACCCTGAGCCTGTTCAGTACCTCCCTGCTGGCCGACGACGCCAGTTGCAAGAACGTTCGCATCGGCGCCGTCGGCTGGACCGACGTGGTCGCCACCACCGCCGTCGCCAGTGAACTGTTGCAGGGCCTCGGTTACGAAACCAAGCAGACCCAGGCGTCGCAACAGATCATCTTCGCCGGTATTCAGAAAGGGCAGATCGATGCTTTCCTCGGTTACTGGAAGCCGATCATGGACGACAACATCAAACCCTTCCTCGACGCTGGCGCGGTCAAGGTCGCGGCCGAGCCGTCGCTGGATGACGCCGTGGCCGTGCTCGCCGTACCCAGCTACACCGCTGACAAGGGCCTCAAGACCCTGGCCGACATCGCCAAATTCAAGGACGAGCTGGACGGCAAGATCTATGGCATCGAAGCCGGTTCGGGCGCCAATACGGCGATCCAGAAAATGATCGACTCCAACCAGTTCGGTCTGGGTGGCTTCAAGCTGGTGGAGTCGAGTGAAGCAGGCATGCTCGCCGCCGTTGGCCGCGCCGTACGCAACGAGAAACCGGTGGTGTTCTTTGGCTGGAAACCGCACCCGATGAACCTGTCGATGCAGGTCACCTACCTGACCGGCACTGACGACGTGTTCGGCCCCAACGATGGAGCCGCCACGGTGTCCACCGTCACCGCGCCGGACTACGCCGAGCGTTGCCCCAACGCCAACCGCCTGCTCACCAGCCTGCGCTTTACCAGCGAGCAGGAAGCAGAGCTGATGCAGCCGATCATGGATCGTAAGCCGGCCGCCCAGGTGGCGCGTGACTGGATCAAGGCCAACCCGCAGGTGGTCGAGGCCTGGCTCGAGGGCGTCACCACGCTGGACGGCAAGCCCGCCAGCGCCGCGCTGGTCGCCGGCAACTGATACCACGGCGCCGGTTTATTCGGCGCCAATTTCCCTCTTTGCACAACGCCTGCGGCTCTGCCGTCGGCACTCGTTCGCCTCTGGAGAGGACAGTCGAAAATGAATTACGAGGTTATCGTCACCTGCGCGGTGACCGGCGCTGGCGACACCGTCGGCAAGCACCCGGCGATCCCGGTCACGCCCAAGGAGATCGCCGCCGCCGCCATCGAGGCGGCCAAGGCCGGCGCTACCGTCGCCCACTGCCATGTGCGCGACCCGCAGACCGGCAAGCCGAGCCGTGACGTGGCGCTGTACCGCGAGTTGGTCGAGCGCATTCGCGAAAGCGACACCGACGTGATCATCAACCTCACCGCCGGTATGGGCGGTGATCTGGAGATTGGCCGGGGCGAGCAGCCATTGGAGTTCGGCGCCGGCACCGATCTGGTAGGGCCAATCACCCGCCTGGCGCATGTCGAAGAACTGCTGCCGGAAATCTGCACCCTGGACTGCGGCACCCTGAATTTCGGCGACGGCGATTTCATCTACGTCTCCACCCCGGCGCAACTGCGCGCCGGCGCCAAGCGCATCACCGAGCTGGGCGTGAAGGCCGAACTGGAAATCTTCGACACCGGCCACCTGTGGTTCGCCAAGCAGATGATCAAGGAAGGGCTGCTGGACGACCCGCTGATCCAGCTGTGCCTGGGCATCCCCTGGGGCGCGCCGGCCGACACCACGACCATGAAGGCCATGGCCGACAACCTGCCGCCGGGCATCACCTGGGCCGGCTTTGGCATCGGCCGCATGCAGATGCCCATGGTCGCCCAGGCCATGTTGCTTGGCGGCCACGTGCGGGTCGGTCTGGAGGACAACATCTGGCTGGATCGCGGCGTGCACGCCAGCAACGGCCAGTTGGTCGAGCGCGCCATCGAGATCATCGAACGCCTCGGCGGCCGCGCCCTGACCCCGGCCGAAGGGCGGGAAAAGATGAAGCTCAAGCGCCGCGGCTAAAGCGCAGCGCCGCCCGGCCCCCCCGATTCGCGCCGCGCTTGTGGGAGGGGCTTTAGCCGCGACAACCGTAGCCGGATGAAATCCGGGGATTGGTAGGTGAAATTCTCCCGGATTGCATCCGGGCTACATCAGCAAGGAACTCGAGATGAACTTCGTCACTGATATCAAGACCTTCGCCGCCCTCGGCACCGGCGTCATCGGCGCCGGCTGGATCGCCCGCGCCCTGGCCCATGGCCTCGACGTGATCGCCTGGGACCCGGCGCCTGGCGCAGAGGCTGCATTGCGCACGCGCCTGGCCAATGCCTGGCCGTCACTGCAGAAGCAGGGCCTGGCCCCCGGTGCCGCACTGGATCGCCTGCGTTTCGTCAGCACCATCGAGGACTGCGTACGCGATGCCGATTTCATCCAGGAGAGCGCGCCCGAGCGCCTCGAGCTCAAGTGCGAGCTGCACGCGAAGATCAGCGCCGCCGCCCGTCCCGATGTGTTGATCGGCTCCAGCACCTCGGGCCTGCTGCCCAGCGAGTTCTACGCCGATGCCGCACACCCCGAGCGCTGCGTGGTCGGCCATCCGTTCAACCCGGTGTATCTGCTGCCGCTGGTGGAGGTGGTGGGCGGTGCGAAGACCGCCCCGGAGGCGGTGCAGGCCGCCATCGAGGTCTACCAATCGCTGGGCATGCGCCCGCTGCATGTGCGCAAGGAGGTGCCGGGCTTTATCGCCGACCGCTTGCTCGAGGCGCTGTGGCGCGAGGCGCTGCACCTGGTCAACGACGGCGTGGCGACCACCGGCGAGATCGACGACGCGATCCGCTTCGGCGCCGGCCTGCGCTGGTCCTTTATGGGCAGTTTCCTGACCTACACCCTGGCCGGCGGCCCGGCCGGCATGCGTCACTTCATGGCCCAGTTCGGCCCGGCGCTGAAGCTGCCCTGGACGTACCTCGAGGCGCCGGAGCTGACCGAGGGGCTGATCGACGCGGTGGTCGAGGGCACTGCCGAGCAGCAGGGCGAACGCAGCCTGGATGCCCTGGAGCGCTATCGCGACGATTGCCTGCTGGCGGTGTTGGAGGCGATCCGCCAGACCAAGGCCAAGCATGGCTTCGAGTTCGCCGAGTAACCGAGTCACTCCCGGTGCGCATGGCGCACCCTACGCAAGAATATCCAGCCGCTCCGAGCTAGCTCCCCCCTCCCATTTATGGGGCAAAAGCGGGAACAGCGAAGCACTGCTTCGCCCGCTGTTGCGACCTGAGCTCTGCGAAGAGCTGGGGCACAGAGTGGGGGCTGGGGAAGAGGGCCGCTTCAGGAGCCACACTGAAATGTGCAACAAACCACTTACCACCTACCGCACCGGTGTTGCCCCCGACTGGGTCGACTACAACGGCCATCTGCGCGATGCCTTCTACCTGCTGATCTTCAGCCACGCCACCGATGCGCTGATGGATGTGCTGGGTCTGGACGAAGCCGGCCGCGTCCGTACCGGGCACACCCTGTACACCCTGGAATGTCACCTCAACTTCCTGGCGGAGGTGAAGGAGGGCGAGCGGGTGGAGGTGCGTACGCAGCTTTTGGCGTATGACGCCAAACGCCTGCATATCCACCATGCGCTGTATCGACCTGGCGAGGACGCCAGCCTGGCGGAAAGCGAGCAGATGCTGATGAATATCGACAGTGCCGCCGGCCGCGCGGCGCCGTTCGACGCTCAGGTGGCCGACAAGGTCGCGCAGCTGGCCAGCGAGCATCAGGGATTGCCACAGCCGGTCTGCGTTGGCCGGGTTATAGGCCTGCGCCGCTAGCAAGCTTCGCCCCGGGGCGGGGCTCCTACAGGTCGGCGGGGCTGCTCGTGCTTGCGTAGGAGCCGCGCCCCGCAGCGAATTCGGTATATCAGGCGAGCTGGACGCCAGATTCGCCCGGCACCTTTTCGACTACTTTGGCTTGTACGCGCAATACCCTGGTCGCGGACCGACCTTGGGGTGATGACGGCAGGTGTCCGGGCGCTTCTCATAGACGGTGCACAGGCGCGTCTTGCGATCGAGGAACAGGCAGTCGTTGTTGGACATGCGGATCAGGGTGAAGATGCCCGACTTCTGGTTGAAGCGCTCGACGATGCCGTCCTTCTGCAGGCGCTTGGCGATGTTCTTCGGTGGCTCGCTGCGCTCGAACTCGTCCACCAGCTCTAGGCGGATCAGATCGTTCAGGCGCACCTCAACCGGCATGGTGCAGCAGGTGGACATGCAGCTATGGCACATGTCTGCCGTGTATTTGGCCCAGGTTTCCAGGCGGTCGATCTCTGCAGCGGCTATCAGGCGGGGTTTTATCATGATGCTCGGGTAGGCCTGTCTTGTGCGGCGGACTGTTCGCTTCGCTCCCGAATCCGCCCTACGGTCACGGGGCGGCGATGATAGCGGGCGCGTGGCGTTTGTGAAGCACCGGCTGGCGGCTGATCGCTTTGCGTTGTGCCTGTGAACGGCTTGGCAGTCGTCTCTCTGGGTGTGGGTCGGCGCGGCTCCTATACTGTGGCTCGTCTCGGGCGGCCAGCAGGAACTTGAGGCGACTTCTTTCTCAGGATTGGGACATAACGCATGCAATGGATTTTCATGCTGGTCGGTTTGGTGCTCGGCGTGGGCGTCAGCGAATCGGTCACGGGCGCGCTTCTTGGCGGTCTGATCGGCCTCAGCCTGGGCCAGGCGCTGCGTCTGCAAGGGCTGGAGACGCGTAATGCGCAACTTGCTGCGCAGCTCAAGGACTTCGCCGAGCGCTTTGATCGCGGCACGCGTGCCATCAACGAGCGCCTGGTCAAGGTCGAGCAGGGCCAGCGAAGCGAACCGGAGCCGGTTCCCGCGTCTGCTGAACCTGTCGCCAGTTCCGCGCCCGAGGCCCAGCCCGAGCCGGTCGTTGCTGAAGAGCCCGAGCTGGACTGGACACTTGATCCGCTGCCTGAAATCGAAACATCGCAGCCTGTCGATGCACCTGCGCCATTGGCCGCTCAGGTCGCCCATCAACCACAACCGGTGCCACAGCAGAGCCCCTGGCGCGAGCAAACGCCGCGAGAACCGAACCTGATCGAGCGCGGTATTGCTGCCGCCAAGGCCTGGCTGTTTGGCGGTAACACCGTGCTGCGGGTTGGCGTGGTACTGCTGTTCCTCGGCCTGGCCTTCCTCCTGCGTTACGCCACCGAAGGCGTCGAGGTCCCGGTCGAGCTGCGCTACATGGGCGTGGCGGCCAGTGCCCTGGCCTTGCTCGGCCTGGGCTGGTGGCTGCGCCGGCGCAATCCCGGTTACGCCCTGGTGCTGCAGGGCACCGGCATCGCCGTGCTGTACCTGACGGTGTTCGCCGCCATGCGCCTGCACCCCTTGCTCGATCCGGGCCTGGCCCTCGGCTTGCTGGTAGCAGTGACGCTGTTCTCAGCCATCCTCGCCGTGCAGCAGAACGCCCTGGGCCTGGCCGCCGCGGCAGCGCTGGGCGGTTTCGCCGCACCAATCCTGACCTCCACCGGCAGCGGCAACCACGTTGCGCTGTTTTCCTATTTCGCCCTGCTCAATGCCGGCATCTTCTCCATCGCCTGGTTCAAGGCCTGGCGCCTGCTCAACCTGATCGGCTTCGTCGGCACCTTCGGCATCGGTTTCGCCTGGGGGCTGCGTTCCTACACACCGGAACTGCTGGGCAGCACTCAGCCATTCCTGATCCTGTTCTTCCTGATGTACGTGGCCATCGGCCTGCTATTCGCCCGCCGCACCCTGCGCGACGCAGCGGATGCGCCTGAGGCGCGTGACGAATTGCTGCGCTGGTCCCTGCGCCGTGGCGACTACGTCGATGCCACCACGTTGTTCGGGCCGCCGCTGATCGGCTTCGGTCTGCAAGTCGCATTGGTGCGACATATCGAGTTCGCTGCGGCCTTCAGCGCCCTGGGTCTGGGCCTGTTCTATCTATTACTGGCACGGGTGCTCAAGGCGCGTGCTGGCGACCGCACACTGTTGCTGATGGAAACCTGCCTGGCGCTCGGCGTGGTGTTCGCTAGCCTGGCCATTCCGCTCGGCCTGGATGCGCGCTGGACGGCAGCGGCCTGGGCCGTGGAAGGCGCCGGCATCTTCTGGTTGGGCCTGCGTCAGGGGCGGCCGCTGGCGCGTGCGTTCGCTCTGCTGCTGCAGGTGGGCGCGGCATTGGCTTTCATCAGTGGCCTGGAGCATGGCTATGGCAGCCTGCTTGACGGCTCGCCGCTGGGCGCGCTGATGCTCGGTGCGGCGTTGCTGTTCAGCTATTGGCAGCTACGCCAGGCGCCGCAGGCGGCCAACGCCTGGGAAAACCGCCTGCTGCCCTGGTTGGGGTTGGCTGGGCTGGCGTTTGTCTATCTGATCGCACCGCTGCTGTTCGAGGCCCCCGGCACCGCCATCGCCTGGGCGTTGGCAGGCCTTGCGACCTTGTTCGTCGGCCTGCGTATCGCCGCGCCAAGTTTCGTCTACAGCGCCTTCGCCATCCAGTTGCTCGGTGGTCTGCTGTTCCTCGGGCAGATGGCGCTGGATTCGCTGTTTGGCCGTGGCGGCTTCAGTGCTGGCTGGCTTGGCTTGCTGGCGGCGTCGATGGTGGGACTGGGGCTGATCGCCGGCATGCTACTGGCGGCGCGCGATCCGCAGATGCGCGAGAACCGCCGCCTGCTCGGTGCCTTGTCGATGGTGATGCTGGTAGGCCTGGTATTTATCAACCTGGCGGTGCTGTTCGTCCTGCCCTGGGTGGCGGCTGCCGCTGTGTGGGGCGGCACGGGCCTGCTGATTCTGTGGCTGGCGCTGTATCTGCAGCAGCGCGCGGCGTTCCTGTTCAGCTTGGCGCTGCAGGTCTTCGCTGGCCTGGCCTTCCTCGCGGCCGGGCCGTTGCTGCTGTCGTGTATCAGTGGCGAGGGCCTGTCGCCGCTGGCGCACACCGGCTTCTGGACGCCCGCTGTGCTCGGCCTGGCCGCGCAGATTGGCGCCTGGCGCCTGCAGGGGCTGGCGCGTAACGGCCGTGATACGGGCATCGATGGCGTCAGTCTGCAGCGCCTGGGCCAGCTGTTGCTGGCCTGGGGGGCGGCCTGGTGGGCACTGGCCCTGGCCAGCGAGGTGCTGCGCTTCGTGGCGCCGAATCTGCAAGCCAGTGCGTTGCTAGTGCTGGCGGCCTCGTCGGCGCTGCTCTGGATGCTGCTGGCATTACGCACCCGCTGGCGCGAGTTGGCGGTGCTATGCAGCCTGCTGGCACCGGTTGCGGGCTTGGTCCTGATCCATGCCTGGCATCCCTTTTACCATCCAGCCGCGAATTTCGGCTGGCTGGGCTGGGCTGCGGTGTTGGTGGTGCATTTGCTCGCCCTGCGCCGTCTGGCTGACCTGCTGCCTAGCCGCGCTGCCAGCGTCGCCCATGTGCTCGGCTGCTGGTTGCTGATCGGCGTGCTGGCGCTGGAGCTGCGCTATCTGCTGCTGAGCCTGGCCGACCACTACAACGCCTGGCGCTGGCTGGGTTGGGCGTTGCTGCCGACCGCTTACCTGTGGGCAATGGCGCAGGCACGTCGACTCCCCTGGCCGGTGGCTGGTTTCGAGCGTGAATACCGGCTGTGGGCGGCGGCACCGCTGGCCGCGCTGATGCTCGCCTGGTTCTGGCTGGCCAATGCCAATAGCGCCGGTGATAGCGATCCGCTGCCTTATCTGCCGCTGTTCAATCCACTGGAGTTGGGTTTGCTGCTGTGCCTGGGCGCGCTGTTTGTCTGGGCACGTGATGCGTTGCCGCGCTTTGGCCTGCAACCTGCGCGTGCACAGCAAGTGGTGCAGGGCGTCGCAGGACTGTCGCTGTTTGCCCTGCTGACGGTGATGGTGATGCGTACCGCGCACCACTGGGGCGGTGTGCCCTGGCAGACGTCAGCGTTGTTCGATTCGATGCTGGTGCAGGCCGGGCTGTCCATCGTCTGGACCCTGATCGCCCTGGCGCTGATGCTCTTCGGGCATCTACGCGTACGCCGCGAGCTGTGGCTGGTAGGTGCTGCGCTGATCGCCCTGGTGGTAGCCAAGTTGTTCTTCGTCGAGCTGGGTAATCGTGGCGGCCTGGAGCGCATCGTCTCGTTCATCGGGGTCGGGGTGCTGTTGCTGGTGGTCGGCTATTTCGCCCCGCTACCGCCGCGCAAAGCCGAAAAGTCGGCTGCTGAGGAACAGGAGTCTGCCGTATGAACTTCATCCGTTGGAGCCTGCTTCTGGGGTTGTCGTTGAGTGCGCTCAGCCAGGCCAGTGAGACACCTCAGGACTATCGGCACAGCGCTGCCCTGCAACTCGTTGGTGAGGGCCCCTGGTATCGCCTGGAGCTGCCCTTCGCTGCTCACCTCGCCGCCGGGCATGGTGATTTGCGTGATCTGCGCGTATTCGACAGCAATGGTCAGATGCAGGCCTATGCGTTGATTCCGGGGCGTAGCGAGACCGTGCAGCAGGAACAGGAGCATGGCGTGCGCTGGTTTCCGTTGCGGGGCCGCGCCGATGCCCAGGAAATACCCGCGCTGCGCGTCGAGCGCAACACCACTGGCACGCTGATCGAACTGCGCGGCGATGCACCGACCGAAAGCGAGCAGCAACTGCGCGGTTGGTTGCTCGATGCCAGCGTCATCGATGCGCCGCTGGTGCGTCTGAATCTGGACTGGAGTGGGGCAGAGGAAGGATTTCAGCGCTTCAGCATCGAGGCCAGTGACGACCTGCAGCACTGGCGTAGTTGGGGAGACGGGCAGGTGGCGCGTCTGAGCTTCGCCGATGAGCGTATCGATCAGCGCCAGGTCGAGCTGCCAGGGCAGCGTGCCCGTTATCTGCGTCTGCTGTGGAGCAACCCAGCCCGGGCCCCGCAACTGCAGGCCGTTACCTTGCGCAGTCAGCGGCAGGCTCATCAGGCTGCGCCGCTGGTGTGGTCCGAGCCCATGCCGGCGCAGAGCAACGCTGAGGGGCAGTACCAGTGGCAGTTGCCCTTGTCATTGCCTCTGGAGCGACTGCGGGTCGAACTGGAACAGAGCAACACGCTGGCGCCACTGCGCTTCGAGGCGCGCAGCAGCGACCAGGGTGCCTGGCGCCAGCTGACAAGCGGGGTGCTTTATCGTCTGCCTGAGGCTGGGCGTGAAGTGGTGAACGATGAGTTGGCCTTGCCTGGTTGGCCGGTGCGCCAGCTGCGCGTGCAGGTGGATGCGCGAGGGGGCGGCTTGGGCGCGGATACGCCTCGCATGCAGGTAGCGCTAAGCACCACGCAACTGGTGTTTCTCGCCCGTGGCGAGCCGCCCTATCGGCTGGTGCTGGGTAGCCCGAGTGCGCAGTCGGCAGCATTGCCGCTGCACACCCTGATCCCCGGTTATCAGCCTGAACGACTTGTCAGCCTTGGTCGTGCCGAGTTGGTCGAGCGGCTTGCCGCTGCGGTCGAATCGCAAGCTGGCGCCGGTCAGGACTGGCAGCGTTGGGGACTCTGGGCTGTACTGCTGGTGGGAATTGGGTTGCTGGCGGCGATGGCCGCCAGTGTGCTGCGTCGCCCACCAGACGCCTGAGAGGCATGGGCCAATAAAGCCCAGATGCGGCAGGGCTTTTGCAGTATCTTAGGCACCCCGCGCCAATCCAGCATTGAAGGTCAGGAAGGCCCTTGCGTATTTCGATTCGCGTCATCGCCCAGTCGCCTCGTGTCGCTTGCGTATGCGACTCACGCACTGCTTCGCCGGGAATGCGGAGGAGTCGCTGATGCAGGCCTGCATGGCTTCCGGCTGGAGTTTATCGGCGCCTGTGCTGGTGACGCTGCTGGTGTGCCTCGGCGTGATCCTACTGGCGCATTGGGTGACCCGCCAGCGCGACTTCCCGGGGCGTGACAGCTTTATCCTTCTGCACTTGGCCAGCTTGTGGTGGATGGGCGCCGCGGCTCTTGAGATGAGCTTCTTCGCCGCCGACTGCAAGATGTTCTGGGCCAGCATGGCCTGGCCCGGCATCGTTGCCACGCCGACGTTCTGGGCGGTCTTCCTCTGGCAATACGTCAACAGCATGCGCGCGCCTCTGGCACGCAGCAGCATCCTCGGGCTGAGCCTGGTGCCGCTGCTGGTCTGGGGGCTGGCGCTGAGCAACCCCTGGCATGGTCTGTTCTACGGGGCTGGCAGTGCGCCGGTCGACGCCAGCCTGGGTGCGCCGGTGCGCTACGAGCATGGCCCGCTGTTCTACGCCACCGCCGTCTATGTCTACCTGTTCATGGCCTTCTGCATGGGCGTGGTGACGCGTGCCGCGGCGCTGAGTCAGGGGCTGCATCGCCGCCATTATCTGGCCTTCGTGCTGGTCACCGCGGTGCCCTGGGTGGCCAATATCGGTTATGTGGGGTTCGGCTGGACGCTGTTCGGCTTCGACCCGACGCCCTTCAGTTTCGCCTTCACCCTGATGGCGTTCTCCTGGCTGATCGTCGGGGTGCGCCTGTTCGACCTGTTGCCGGTGGCCCGTCATCTGCTGCTCGAAGCCTTGCTCGATCCGGTGCTGGTGATCGACCCGCGTGGGCGCGTGATCGAGGCCAACCCGGCGGCGCTGAAACTGGCAGGCCTGCAATCGGGATGGCAAGGCACCGAGTTGGGGCGGTGGCCGGTTTTCGGTGCCGATCTGCAGCAGTTGCTGCAAGAGCACAACGGCCCCGAGCAGGACCTGCCGCTGACGCTGACCAGCGCCGCGCGCTACTACGAGGTGCGTGTGCGCGCCATCCAGCGCGCCACCCGCCATGGCCCGACCCTGCTCGGCCATATGCTCTATATCCGTGACGTGACCCAGCGCCACCTCAGTGAACTCAAGCTGGCCGAGGCCCTGGCGCTGAGTGAGGAGCGTCTGCGCACCATCTCCAGCCTGCACGAGCAACTGCGCGAGCAGGCCCTGTGCGATCCGCTGACCGGGCTGTACAACCGTCGTTATCTGGATGAGTTCTTCGAGCGCGAGCTGGCCAGGGCACAGCGCGAGAACCTGCCACTGGCGCTGGCCCTGATCGATCTTGATCACTTCAAACGCCTCAACGACGAATGCGGCCACCTGGTCGGCGACGACGTGCTCAAGGCCGTCGCGCAGCACCTGCTGGACAACCTGCGCAGCACCGATGCGGTGTTTCGTATCGGCGGCGAAGAGTTTCTGCTGATATTGCCGGGCGCTGATCCGCGCGAGGCCAGCGAGCGCCTGCAGAGCATCTGCGCGCAACTGGCGACTCGCGATGTCGCCACCCGTGGCGGCGATCAGCGCGTGACCCTGTCTGCCGGCCTGGCCCATTGGCCTGAGCAGGGGCAGGCACTCGACGAGCTGCTGCAGGCTGCCGACGCCGCGCTGTACCAGGCCAAACGCGACGGGCGCAATCGTGTTTGCGGGCTGCTGGCAGGCGCCGATCTCAGCCATCCATCCCGGCAGGCAGCATTGCGCGGCGACTCGGGTTAAACTGCGCGCGATTTTTCCCCTTTCCGGAGCCGTCCATGTCCCGCGTCACCCTGAGCCGCTACCTGATCGAGCAGACTCGCAGCCACAACACCCCGGCCGACCTGCGTTTCCTTATCGAAGTCGTGGCGCGGGCCTGCAAGGCGATCAGCCACCAGGTGTCCAAGGGCGCCCTCGGCGGCGTGCTGGGCAGCCTGGACAGCGAGAACGTGCAGGGCGAAGTGCAGAAGAAGCTCGACGTGATCTCCAACGAAATCCTGCTCGAAGCCAACGAGTGGGGCGGCCACCTGGCCGGCATGGCCTCCGAGGAAATGGACAACGCCTACCAGATTCCCGGCAAGTACCCCAAAGGTGCCTACCTGCTGGTATTCGACCCGCTGGACGGCTCCAGCAACATCGACGTCAACGTCTCGGTCGGCACCATCTTCTCGGTGCTGCGCAGCCCTGAGCGCAACGGCGAAACCGGCGACCTGGGCGAGGAAGCCTTCCTCCAGCCGGGCACCCAGCAGGTTGCCGCCGGTTACGCCATCTACGGCCCGCAGACCATGCTGATGCTGACCCTGGGCGATGGCGTAAAAGGCTTCACCCTGGATCGTGAACTCGGCAGCTTCGTGCTCACCCACGACAACATCAAGGTGCCGGAGTCGACCAAGGAATTCGCCATCAACATGTCCAACCAACGCCACTGGGAAGCCCCGGTGCAGCGTTACGTCTCCGAGCTGCTGGCCGGTGAAACCGGGCCGCTGGGGCGTAACTACAACATGCGCTGGATCGCCTCGATGGTGGCCGACGTGCACCGTATCCTCACCCGCGGTGGTGTGTTCATGTACCCGCGTGATGCCCGCGAGCCGGACAAGCCGGGCAAGCTGCGCCTGATGTACGAGGCCAACCCGATGTCGATGATCATCGAACAGGCCGGTGGCGCTGCGACCGACGGTAACCAGCGTATTCTCGATATCCAGCCCACTTCCCTGCACCAGCGCGTGCCGGTATTCCTCGGCTCCAAGGAAGAAGTGCTGCGTATCACCGCCTACCACCGCAACTGATGAGCGCCTGGCAACCGCTGCTCGACTGGTGGTTCGGTGCCGAAGGCAGCGCTACCGAAGTCGCCGCAGCGCGCCAGGGTTTATGGTTCGGCAAGCGCGACAGCCAGGATCGTGAGGCAGAGGCGCGCTTCGGCGCCCTGGTCGAGCGGGCGCTGGCTGGCGATCTCAAGGATTGGCTGGATGACCCGCAGGGTTGGCTGGCACAGCTGATCCTGCTCGATCAGCTGCCGCGCATGATCTTTCGCGATACGCCGCGGGCCTTTGCCGGCGACAGCCAGGCTCGCCCATTGCTGCAGGACGGCCTTGAGCGTGGCTGGGATCGTAGGCTGACGCCGATCCAGCGGGTGTTTGCCTATCTGGTCTTCGAGCACGCCGAAGATCTGCCCTTGCAGGACCGCGCGGTCGAGCTGTTTGCTGATCTGCTAAACGAAGCCGCTGTCGATGAGCGGCCATTGTTCGCCAATTTCCTCGATTTCGCCGAGCGCCATCAGCGGGTGATTGCCCGTTTCGGTCGCTTCCCTCATCGCAATGCGATTCTCGGTCGCGCCTCCACTGACGAAGAGCAGGCTTTCCTGCGGGAACCCGGCTCGCGTTTCTGAACTCCAACCGGGCAAGTCGTCGCCGGCTATGCCAAGCTTGCTGGCACCTTCCCATCAGGAGCTTCATCCATGTCGATGCGTATCGTCGCGTTGCTCGCCTGCTGCCTGCTCGCTGCCTGCAGCAAGGTCAATCAGGAAAACTACTCCAAGCTCAAGGCCGGTATGAGCAAGCAGGAAGTGGAAAGCCTGCTCGGCGCGCCCGGTGAGTGTGCCGGCGCACTGGGGATGACCAGTTGCACCTGGGGCGACGACAAGGCCTATATCAGTGTCCAGTACGCCGGGGACAAGGTCATGCTGTTCTCCGGCAAGGGACTCAAGTAAACAGGAGCTTCCATGCGTTCGATCCTAATCGCCAGCGCCATTCTCGCCCTGGCCGGCTGCGCCAATTCCGGTACCGGCAGCATCCCCAAACCGCCACCGCAGACCATGCAGGTCGACCTGCAGCGCTACCAGGGCACCTGGTACGAGCTGGCGCGCCTGCCGATGTTCTTCCAGCGCAACTGCGTGCAGTCCGAAGCGCATTACGGTCTGCGTGACGATGGCGGCATCGACGTGACCAACCGCTGCCGCGACAAGGACGGTGAGTGGATCGAGGCTAAGGGCGTCGCCGAGCCTCAGGTCGAAGGGCAAACCGACAAGCTGTGGGTGCGCTTCGATAACTGGGCCAGCAAGCTGCTGCCGATCAAGGGCGACTACTGGGTGATCTACCACGACGAGGACTATCGCGTGGCACTGGTCGGTCACCCGGAGCACAAGTACCTCTGGCTGCTCTCGCGCACCCCTGAAGTGGATCAGGAAACCCGCGACAAGCTGCTCAGCGTCGCGCGCGAGCAGGGCTACGTTACCTCGGACCTGATCTGGCGTCAGGCCGATTGATCCAGCGCTCGCCCGTAGCCCGGATGCAATCCGGGGATGTCTACCGGGATTTCCCGGATTGATCCGGGCTACGCTTTCACTCCCAATCCAGGCGCGCCAGCTTCCATTCGCTGCCGTCGAGCCACCATTCCAGCTTCACTGAATAGTGCCGCGCGCTGTCGGGGATCAACCCCTCGGCGCCACTCAGGCCTACCTGAGCTTCGGTATAGCCCTTGCTGCTGATCGCAGCGTCGATCCAGCTGTTCTTGCCCAGTGCGATGACCTTGATGTTCTTGTGGCGCAGGAACAGCAGGGTCATGGTGCGCTTGGCCCATTCGCGGTCCAGCTCCTGGCGGGCGAGGAAGTCGCCATGCAACTGCTCCAGCACTGCACCGGTGCTCTTGGCCTCGATGTTGTCCTGCAACTGCTGAACGGCCGCCTCCAGAGCGGCCTGCGGGTCGTCACCGCCGCCGCAGCCGGCGAGCAGGAGGGTGAAGGACATAAACAGCGACCAAGCCAGATGACGCATCGACATGCTGAACTTCCTTTTCATGGTTATGATGCCGGGCAGAGTGGAACACGGCAGTTGTAGCCCAGCCAACAGGAGCCAACCATGCAGACTTTGTACCCGGAGATCAAACCCTACGCTCGCCATGAACTGGCGGTCGAGCAACCGCACGTGCTGTACATCGACGAGAGCGGCTCTGCGGATGGGTTGCCGGTACTGTTCATTCATGGTGGCCCCGGCGCCGGCTGCGACTCTGCCAGCCGCCGTTACTTCGATCCCGCCCTGTACCGCATCGTCACCTTCGACCAGCGCGGCTGTGGCCGTTCGACGCCGCACGCGAGTCTGGAGAACAACACCACCCAGGCGCTGATCGCCGATATCGAGCGTATTCGCGAGCATCTGGGTATCGACAAGTTCGTGCTGTTCGGTGGCTCCTGGGGCTCGACCCTGGCGTTGGCCTATGCACAGGCGCATCCGCAGCGCGTGCATGGACTGATCCTGCGCGGCATCTTCCTGTGTCGGCCGCAGGAGTTCAGCTGGTTCTATCAGGAAGGCGCCAGCCGCCTGTTCCCCGATTACTGGGAGGATTACGTGGCGCCCATCCCGGTCGAGGAGCGCGGCGACCTGATGCAGGCCTTCTACAAGCGCCTGACGGGTACCGACCAGATCGCCCAGATGCATGCGGCCAAGGCCTGGTCGACCTGGGAGGGGCGCACTGCCACCCTGCGTCCGAACACTCAGGTGGTCGAGCGCTTCAGCGAGGCGCATCGGGCGCTGTCCATCGCCCGTATCGAGTGCCACTACTTCGTCAACGACGCCTTCCTCGAGCCTAACCAGCTGCTCCGTGACATGCCGAAGATCGCCCATCTGCCGGGCATCATCGTGCACGGTCGCTACGACGCCATCTGCCCGCTGGACAACGCCTGGGCGCTGCACCAGGCCTGGCCCAACAGCGAACTGCAGATCATCCGTGACGCCGGCCACTCGGCGGCGGAACCCGGTATCACCGATGCGCTGATCCGCGCTGCCGAACAGATGGCCCGGCGCCTGCTCGACCTGCCGCCGGAGGATGCATGAAGCTGCTGATCCAGCGCGTCAGCGGTGCACGGGTGGAGGTCGAAGGCGAGGTGGTGGGCAGCATCGATCAGGGCCTGCTGGCGCTGGTCGGCATCGAACCGCAGGACGATCAGGCCAGTCTGTCCCGCGCGCTGCACAAACTGCTGAACTACCGCGTGTTCAGCGACGAGGCGGGCAAGATGAATCGCTCGCTGACGGACGTGCAAGGCGGGCTGTTGTTGGTCTCGCAGTTCACCCTGGCAGCCGACACCAAGAGCGGCATGCGCCCCAGTTTCTCCAGCGCTGCGCCACCCGCGCAGGGCGCTGCATTGTTCGATGCTCTGGTGGAAATGGCCAGAGCCCAGCATCCGCAAGTCGCTACCGGACGCTTCGGCGCCAATATGCAGGTGCACCTGGTCAACGATGGGCCGGTGACCTTTCTGCTAGAGGTATAGCGGTAGTTTGTGGGAGCGAGCTCTGCTCGCGAATGCTGGCGACTCGAACGCTTGGCGAGCAGAGCTCGCTCCTACAGGCTGCTCGTTCGCGTTTAGAACAATCTGGCCAGCAATGCCGGCACTGCCGTCTCCACCCGCAGAATGCGCTCGCCCAGCTGCACCGGTTGCAGGCCTGCGGCTTCGCGCAGCAGCTCGACTTCGTAGGGAATCCAGCCACCTTCCGGGCCGATGGCCAGGGTCACCGGTTGCTCGACGGCGCGCGGGCAGGCCGGGTAATCACCGGGGTGGCCGGTCAGGGCAAGCGTGCCGGCCGCCAGGGCCGGTAGGCGATCCTCGACGAAGGGTTTGAAGCGCTTCTCGATGCTTACTTCGGGTAGCACCGTGTCGCGCGCCTGCTCCAGGCCGAGGATCAGCTGTTCGCGAATGGCCTCGGCCTCGAGAAACGGTGTCTGCCAGAAACTCTTCTCCACCCGGTAGCTGTTGACCAATACCAGGCGCGCCACGCCCATGGCGCTGACCGTCTGCAGCACGCGCTTGAGCATCTTCGGGCGGGGCAGGGCGAGGATCAGGGTCAGCGGTAGCTTGGCCGGTGGCGGCTGGTCGAGACTGACATGCAGTTCGGCATGCTCGGCATCCAGGGCGATCAGTCGGCCTTCGCCCATCAGGCCGCCAAGATGACCGACGCGCAGGCGATCACCGGTCTCGGCGCGATGCACTTCATGTAGATGTTTCAGGCGCCTGCCACTGAGGCGTACCCGCTCGCCACCGACGAAGTCGGCGTCCTCCAGCAGCAGCAGGTTCACGGCAGCGGCGCGGGTGGCTGGTCTTCGGGCTTGGCTTCTTCTTCGGCCTGTTCCTGGTCGCGCTTGCGCTTGACCAGCGCGCCAGCCAGTACACCGGCCTCGAACAGTAGCCACATCGGCACGGCCAAGAGGGTCTGCGAGAACACGTCCGGCGGTGTCAGCACCATACCGACCACGAAGCAGCCGACAATGACGTAGGGGCGGCTCTTGCGCAGAGTCGCTACGTCGACCAGACCTATCCAGATAACCAGGAAGGTAGCGATAGGAATCTCGAAGGCCACGCCAAAGGCGAAGAACAGCGTCAGGACGAAATCCAGGTACTGGCCGATGTCGGTCATCATCGCCACGCCTTCCGGGGTCACGCTGGCGAAGAAGCCGAACATGATCGGGAACACCACGAAGTAGGCGAAGGCCATGCCGGCGTAGAACAGGAAGATACTGGAAATCAGCAGTGGCACCGCGATGCGTCGCTCATGGGTGTACAGCCCCGGCGCGATGAAACCCCAGATCTGGTGCAGGATCACGGGCATGCCGAGAAACAACGCACACATCAGGGTCAGCTTGAATGGCGTCAGGAACGGCGAGGCGACCCCTGTGGCGATCATCGTCGCGCCTTCTGGCAGATAGGCGCGTAACGGTGCAGCGACCAGGGCGTAGATATCCTGAGCGAAGTAGAACAGGCCGGCGAAGATCAGCAGGATGATCACTACACAGCGCAACAGACGAGTACGCAGCTCGGCCAGGTGCGAGACCAGAGGCATTTCCTGGTCGGCTTGTGGATTATTGCTCATGGCTGGGGATTCTTGTCCTGAACGCTCGGGGCCGTGTCGGCAGTCGGTTTGGCGCTGTTCTCCGCTGGCGGATTGTCGCTTTTGCCGGTGCCGAGAATGTCCTGCTTCATCGCCTGCATTTCCCGCTCGAGTTCGAGAATCCGCTCGTTATGCAACTGACGGCGAATCTCGTCGGCGCCGATCTCGCGCTCCACCTCGGCCTTGATCGAGTTGAAGCTGCGCTTGATCCGGCCGATCCACAGGCTGGCCGTACGCACGGCGCCTGGCAGGCGCTCGGGGCCGAGCACCACCAGGGCCACTAGACCGACCAGCAGCAGCTCGGTAAAACCGATGTCGAACATGGCTTAGTCTTTCTTCGCTGGCTCTTCGACCTTGCGTGCCTGGGCGTCGATGGTCTGGCCCTTGGGCTCTTCCACGGCTGGCTTTTCAGCTTCGCCGCTATCCATCGATTTGCGGAAACCCTTGATCGCGTCGCCCAGATCCGAGCCAAGGCCTTTCAGGCGCTTGGTGCCGAACAGCATGACCACGATGAGCAGGATGATCAGGAGTTGCCAGATGCTGATACCGCCAAAGCCCATAATATGTACTCCGTAATGAAGGTTTATTCGGATTGCGGTCGCGCGGCTTTTTCCGCGTGGCCGGAGAGGCCGAAACGGCGATCCAGTTCATCCAGCACAGCCTGGGGATGCTGGCCGAGGGCGGCGAGCATGACCAGGCTATGGAACCACAGATCGGCGGTTTCGTAGATCAGGTCCTTGCAGTCACCGCTGGCGGCGGCGTCCTTGGCGGCGAGGATGGTTTCCACCGATTCCTCGCCGACCTTTTCCAGAATCTTGTTCAGACCCTTGTGATACAGGCTGGCGACGTAGGAGCTGTCGGCCGCTGCGCCCTTGCGCGACTCCAGCACCTCGGCCAGGCGGCTCAGGGTGTCACTCATGGCTGTGTCCTGCATAGATGGCGTGCGGATCTTTCAGCACCGCGTCGACGGTTTTCCAGCCGCCATTCTCGTATACCCGATAGAAGCAGCTTTCGCGACCGGTGTGGCAAGCGATGCCGCCCAGTTGTTCGACCATCAGCACGATGACATCGGCGTCGCAGTCCAGGCGCAGCTCGTGCAGTTTCTGCACGTGGCCGGATTCCTCGCCCTTGCGCCACAACTTGCCACGTGAGCGCGACCAGTAGATGGCGCGTTGTTCGCTGGCGGTGAGGGCCAGGGATTCGCGGTTCATCCAGGCCATCATCAGGATGCGGCCACTCTGGTAGTCCTGGGCGATGGCCGGCACCAGGCCATCTTCGTTCCAGTGGATTTCGTCGAGCCAATCGTTCATCGGTATTCCGTATCTGTTACGCCGGGCCTCGGCCCGTGAATTCCCCAAGTGTGCCAGTGCCGCAGCCAACTGGCTATCGGCGCAGCACCAGATAGAGCCCGCCGCCGACCATCAGCCAGGCTGGCCAGGTGGCCAGCAGTGGTGCCAGGCCTTGCATGGTGCCGGCGCCGATCAGTGCCGCACCAAGCAGGCGCAGTGTCCAGTGGTCGCGTGGTGCACTGGTCTGGACCTGTACCGGCTGCTGCAGACGTTCCAGGGTGTCGCGGGCGATCTGTGACAGGTGAGGCACCTGCTCGGCTTGTTGCTGCAGGTTGCGCAGCAGATGCAGCGGGCTGATGCGCTCGCGCATCCAGCGTTCGAGGAAGGGCTGCGCGGTGCTCCACAGATCCAGATCCGGATAGAGCTGACGGCCCAGGCCTTCGATGTTGAGCAGGGTCTTCTGCAGCAGCACCAGCTGCGGCTGCACTTCCATGTTGAAGCGCCGGGCGGTCTGGAACAGGCGCAGCAGCAACTGGCCGAAGGAGATGTCCTTCAGCGGCTTCTCGAAGATCGGCTCGCACACGGTGCGAATCGCCGCCTCGAACTCGTTGACCTTGGTGTCGGCCGGTACCCAGCCCGAGTCGATGTGCAACTGCGCGACCTTGCGGTAGTCGCGCTTGAAGAAGGCGATAAGGTTGCGCGCCAGGTAGTCCTGGTCTTCGTCGGTGAGGCTGCCGATGATGCCGCAGTCGATGGCGATGTACTGCGGGCTCCACGGCGTGCGGGTGCTGACGAAGATATTGCCGGGGTGCATGTCGGCGTGGAAGAAGCTGTCGCGGAACACCTGGGTGAAGAATATCTCCACGCCGCGCTCGGCCAAAAGTTTCATGTCGGTGCGCTGGTCGGCCAGGGTCGCCAGGTCGGTCACCGGGATGCCATAGATGCGCTCCATTACCAGCACCTGGTGGCGGCACAGGTCCCAGTACACCTGCGGTACGTAGAGCAGTGGCGAGCCGTCGAAGTTGCGCCGCAGCTGGCTGGCGTTGGCTGCTTCGCGCAGCAGATCGAGTTCATCAAAGATGGTTTTTTCGTAGTCGCTGACTACTTCCACCGGGCGCAGGCGGCGGGCATCGGCCGAGGCTTTCTCGGCGATACGGGCGATCAGGAACAGCCAGGCCAGATCCTGGCGAATCACCGGCTTGAGGCCAGGGCGCACCACCTTGACCACCACCTGCTCGCCGCTCTTCAGCTGCGCGGCATGCACCTGAGCCACCGAGGCCGAGGCCAGTGGCTGGCTGTCGAAGCGGGCGAACAGCTCGCTCACCGGGGCGCCGAGCTGGGCTTCGATCAGGGCGATGGCCTGATCTTCCGGGAAGGGCGGTACCTGATCCTGCAGGCGCGCCAGCTCATCGGCAATATCCGGCGGCAGCAGGTCGCGGCGGGTGGACAGCAGTTGGCCGAACTTGATGAAGATCGGCCCCAGGTCTTCCAGCGCCAGACGCAGGCGTGCGCCGCGCGACAGCTCCAGCGGCTTGCGCGGCAGCCAGCGCCAGGGCAGCAGGCAGGACAGCGCGCGCAGCCAGAATGGCAGCGGTAGCTCGAAGAGCATCTCGTCCAGTTGATAGCGGATGACTACGCGCTGGATGCGCAACAGGCGGCGAACGGCAAGCAGCTTCATGCGTCGGACTTATTGGCAGAAGTGAGGCGCTCGATGCGTGCTTCCAGGCGGTCGAGGGCGAGTTTGAGTTGATCCAGCTCGGCGAAACGCGCATCGGCTTCGCGCTGGCCCACCAGGGTGCGTGATTCTTCGGCCAGGTAGTCGGCCAGATTCTGCTTGAGGCTGGTGGCGCCGAGGCTGGCGAGATTGACCCGGCTGCGCAGGTGACCGGCGAGCAGGGTAGTGGCCACCGGGCCGAGCCAGCGCGAGATTTCGTATTCCCAGTCCAGCTCCAGATCCTGCAGGATGCCGGCCAGTTGCAGCAGCACCGCGCTGTCGCCATCGAGCGATACCTCAGGGCGATGCAGCACGGCAGTTTTCTCGCGGCTCAGTGCCAGGCGCAGCAGGCTGGCGGCAGGTGCGGTGAGCGTGCAGTCGGCGGGTGCATGCCACTGTGCGGCGAGTTGCAGACCATCACCACTGGGCAGAATGAACAGCTCCAGTGCCGGGCTCTGGCACTGTACGGCGATGACCTTGCCACTCAGTGCCTGCAGACGCGGCAAGGCCGTGCCATCGAGGCGCAGGGCGCGGTTGAGGCCCGCCTCGACGCCCGCCAGCAAGCCCGTGATGAGCATTAAGGCTTGATGCCGCGATGCAGGGCGACGATGCCGCCAGTCATGTTGTGGTAGGTGACGCGCTCGAAGCCGGCGTCGACCATCATCGCTTTGAGGGTTTCCTGATCCGGGTGCATGCGGATCGACTCGGCCAGGTAGCGGTAGCTTTCCGAGTCGTTGGTGATCAACTTGCCGGCCAGCGGCATGAAGCTGAACGAGTAGGTGTCATAGACCTTGGCCAGCAGCGGGTTGCCAGGCTTGGAGAACTCCAGAACCAGCAGGCGACCGCCGGGTTTGAGCACGCGCAGCATCGAACGCAGGGCGTCTTCCTTGTGGGTGACGTTGCGCAGGCCGAAGGCGATGGTGACCACGTCGAAGTGGTTGTCGGGGAACGGCAGCTTCTCGGCATCGGCCTGGACGAACTGCACATTGCCGGCCACGCCCTTGTCGAGCAGGCGGTCACGACCGACCTTGAGCATCGAGTCGTTGATGTCGGCCAGCACCACTTGCCCGGTCGGACCGACGATGCTGGAGAACTTGCGGGTCAGGTCACCAGTGCCGCCAGCGATGTCCAGCACGCGGTTGCCGGTGCGCACGCCGGACAGTTCGATGGTGAAGCGCTTCCACAGGCGATGCAGGCCACCGGACAGCACGTCGTTCATCAGGTCGTACTTGGCCGCCACCGAGTGAAAGACTTCGGCCACTTTCTCCGCCTTCTGGCTTTCCGGCACATCCTGGAAACCGAAGTGGGTGGTGGGTTCCTGCTCCTGGGCCTTGCGTGGATCGCTCATGTCGCTCTCACCGGGTAGAAAACCGCACCATTCTAAAGGCGCCTGGCGCCTTTGTCTTGCCTGGGTGCCCGCTCGCCCGATGGGCTGGTAGAGTGATGTGACCTCATGCCGCAGCCGTGCGGCACGCCGCCAGTTCAAGGAGTTGCCATGTCCCGTATTCGTGTCGAACGATCTCATTCCCTCGGTCGCGAGGCCGCCCGCGAGAAGGCCGAACGCCTGGCCGAGCGCCTGGCCAGCGAGTACGACGTGCGCTATCGCTGGAACGGCGACACCCTGGAGTTCAAGCGCAGCGGTGCCGACGGCAGCATCGCGGTGGGTGACGACACTGTGCGTGTGGAGCTCAAGCTCGGGCTGTTGCTGTCGCCCATGGGCGGCATGATCCAGCGCGAGATCGAGCAGGTGCTGGACAAATCGCTGGCCTGAGAGCAGCGGCAAGCCAGTAGGGTGCGCTGTGCCCGCCGCCGTTGGGTCGCATGGAACATGCATGCTGTCGCCTGTTCCTAGTATGCGATTTCTAATTTTTCTCCTTAGGGTGTACCCAAGCCTGCATTCCGTGGGCGTTTCCGCTAACTGTCAAAGCGCGTGAGGTGCACCATGTCGAAAGTTGCCGTGAAGAAAAAAGTAGAAGCCGTGGTCGAAGACAAAGCCGGTCTGTTCGACGACGTGAAGGGCTATGCCCGCAAGATCTACCTCGCTGGCCTGGGCGCTTACGCCAAGGCGGGTGTCGAGGGGGCCGAATACTTCAAGGAACTGGTCAAGGCCGGTGAAGGCGTCGAAAGCAAAGGCAAGAAGCTGGTCGACGAGCAGGTAGAAGCCGCCAACAGCCAGATCGAATCGGTCAAGCAGTCGGTCAACAGCAATGTCACCAGTGTTAAAGGCAAGGTCGAAGTTCAGCTCGACAAGATCGAGAAGGCTTTCGATACTCGTGTGGCTTCCGCTCTGAACCGTATCGGCATTCCGTCCAAGCAGGATGTTGAAGCACTCTCTGCTAAGCTGGATGAGCTGAGCGCGTTGCTCGAGCATGTCGCGCGTACCAAATAAGGAGATCAGGATGGCTGTTAAGAAGAAAACCGAGAAACAGACCAGCTCCTGGATCGGCGAGGTCGAGAAATACTCGCGTCAGATCTGGTTGGCAGGCTTGGGCGCTTATTCCAAGGTCAGCAAGGACGGCACCAAGCTGTTCGACACGCTGGTCAAGGACGGCGAGAAGGCTGAAAAGCAGGCCAAGAGCGAAGTCGACAAACAGGTTGGCGCGGTGAAAGCCGGCGTCGGTTCCAAGGTCGGTTCCGCCAAGTCCAAGGTCGATGAGGTCAAGGACAGGGCAATCGGCAAATGGGGTGAGCTGGAAGAGGCCTTCGACAAGCGTCTGAACAATGCCATTTCGCGTCTGGGCGTGCCCAGCCGCAACGAGGTCAAGGCATTGAATGACAAGGTCGACAGCCTGACCAAGCAGCTGGAGAAAATCACTGGCGTATCGGCCAAGTCGGTCGCCAAGCCTGCTGCCAAAGCTGCGCCCAAACCTGCCGCGAAGGTTGCCGCCAAGCCGGCTGCGAAAGCAGCTGCCAAACCTGCTGCGAAGCCGGCCGCCAAGCCTGCTGCCAAAGCTGCAGCCAAGCCAGCAGCCAAACCGGCTGCCGCGAAACCTGCAGCCGCCAAGCCGGCAGCTAAACCTGCGGCGAAACCGGCAGCCAAGGCCGCAGCGAAACCCGCTGCCAAGCCAGCGGCCGCCGCCAAGCCGGCAGCCAAGCCAGCAGCCAAGCCTGCTGCAGCGAAGAAGCCGGCTGCGAAGAAACCGGCAGCGCCCAAGGCAGCTGCGCCGAAACCGGCTGCACCGGCACCGGCTCCGGCCGCCGCCGCAACGCCGGCCGCTGCACCGGCTCCGGCTGCCACCCCGGCAACTCCAGCCACCCCGTCCTGAGTTTCTCGGGATCACAAGCGCCCGGCCTAGTGCCGGGCGTTTGCGTTTCTGCTCGCAGGGCGGGCCATGCGCATCAACCGTGGATGCGTCTCGGCTTTGTAGGGCGGGTGTAACCCGCCATTTGCGCTCTGGCGGGTTGCACCCGCCCTACATTCCCAGCGTGTCATTGGCGTGCGCACGGCTGCGCATCAGGCTTCCAGGTAGCGCTGCGCCAAGTGCTCGACGGTGCTGCGTGAGGGCTGGTTCAGGTGCGGCGCCACCAGCATCATGATCTGGTACACCACCAGACGCACTTCACCTTCCTGGTTGAGGATGCGCTGATAGTCGAGGGAGAACAGCAGGGTCAGGGTGATCTGCTCGACCAGTTGGCCGAGCGCCTGGGTGCCGCTGTTCAGTTGGCCGTCGGCCATCAGGCGGGCAAGCAGCGAGGCCAGCGTGCGTTTCAGCGCGTTCAGCCAGTGACGAATGCCGCGCGCCAGTTTTGGCAGGCGCCCGGCCAGGTTGGACAGATCCTGGAAGAGGAAGCGGTACTGCGACAGGCGCTCGACGATCAGGTGCAGGAACAGCCAGTAGTCCTCGACGTCCAGCTGGGCTTCGGCTGGCGGGTCGAGCAAAGGCGCCATCTCGCTCTGGAAGCGTTCGAACAGCTCCAGTATCAGCGGCTCCTTGCCATGGAAGTGGTAGTAGAGATTGCCCGGGCTGATGTCCAGCTCGTTGGCGATCTCCAGTGTGGAAACGTTGGGCTCGCCCTGCTCGTTGAACAGCTGCAGGGCGGTTTGCAGAATGCGCTCGCGGGTTTTCATCCTTGGCTTCTTGTTCAATTAGGCGCGAAGGACTGACGATAACCGGCCGGCGTGCAGCCGGCCATCCCTTTGCCGTGAAAGTCGTGTGGCGGCACCGCTAATGCCATTCTTCCCAAGGGAGAAGGTGATGCGAAGCGCCGGATGAGGGGCGAGCATGCCGCCTGGGCTTTGTTTGCACTTGGCATGCCGCTTTAGCGGATATGCACGTAGGTGCCGGGCGCTGCCTCCATCGGTGGATGGTTCTGGTTGCCCAGCGCCATCAGGGTTTCGCGTTGCGCGCCGGAGCGCGCCTGCATCCACTCCAGCCACTGTGGCCACCAACTGCCTTGCTGGTGCGTGGCATCGTGATACCAGGCGCGTGGGTCGGAGGTGAGCTTGGTGTTCTCGTAGTAATTGGCCTTGGGGTTGCCCGGCGGGTTGAGAATGCTCTGGATATGCCCGCTGTTGGACAGGATGAAGCGGCGGTTGCCGCCAAGCAGCAGGGTCGAGCGATAGACCGCATCCCAGGGCGTGATGTGGTCGTTGATGCCGGCCACGCTGAAGCTATCGACGTTGACCTTGGCCAGATCCACCGGCGTACCGCAGACCTCCAACGCACCCGCGCGGCTAAGCGGGTTGTGTTTGAAGAAATCGATCAGGTCGCCATGCAGTGCAGCGGGCAGGCGCGTGTTGTCGTTGTTCCAGTAGAGGATGTCGAAGGCTGGCGGCTGCCTGCCGAGCAGGTAGTTGTTGACCCAGTAGTTCCAGATCAGGTCGTTGGGGCGCATCCAGGCGAATACCCTGGCCATGTCGCGACCGTCCAGCACGCCTTGCTGGTAGGAGCGGCGCTTGGCCGACTCGAGGGTTTCCTCGTCGGCAAAGAGCATCGCCGGGCTGTCGATCTGACTATCGAGCAGGCTGACCATGTAAGTGGCACTGGCAACCTTGCGCAGTTGGCGGCGTGCCTGCAGGTGCCCTTGCAGGGCGGCGATGGTCAGGCCGCCGGCGCAGGCACCGAGCAGGTTGACGTCCTTGCTGCCGGTAATGGCACGGCAGGCATCGACGGCCTCCTCGACGGCCTGCACATAGCTCGACAGGCCCCATTCGCGGTGCCGTGGGTCGGGGTTGCGCCAACTGATCATGAAGGTCTGCAGGCCGTTCTTCAGTGCGTACTGGACGAAGCTCTTGTCGTTGGACAGGTCGAATATGTAGTACTTGTTGATCTGTGGCGGCACGATCAGCAGCGGGCGCAGGTACTGCTTTTCGCTCATCGGCTTGTACTGGATCAGTTCCAGTAGCTCGTTGCGAAACACCACGGCACCTGGCGTGCAGGCCAGATTACGGCCGACCTCGAAGGCGTGTTTGCTGACCTGGCTGGGCAGGCCGTCGTTGTTCAGCAGGTCGTCGAGCAGATGGCGCAAGCCCTTGAAAGCACTGCTGCCTCCGGTGTTGAACAGCTCCTTGAGCGCCTGCGGGTTGAGTGGGCTGTTGGAGGGCGACAGGGCGTCGCTCATCAGCGATGCGAGAAAGCGCGCGCGGGCGCGGTCATCGGCCGATAGGTCGCTGTCGTCGATCCACGCAGCCAGTTGTTTCTGCCACGCCAGATAGGCCTGCAGGCTGCGTCGGTAGAAGGGATTGAGGTGCCAGGTCGGATCAGCGAAGCGCGCATCCAGCGGATTGACCTTGTGCAGGGTATCGCCGAGCAGCACCCGGCCAAGCTGGCTGCCGAAGGCCAGCAGATGACGTCCACTGCGCACCGGGTTCTTCAGGCCCTGGGCGGCCAGCAGGCGCATGGTGGACAACAGATCGCGACCGCGCACGCCGACCACGGCGCTCTGGGCATTCATGAAACTGGCAGGTGCCGGCAGTGAAGCCGGGTTCGACTTGTCTCGCATGGGGCAACACTCCGTCGTCAAACCGTCTAGAGACTTTCATGGCGCGGACTGCCTGACACGCACCTTGTACTTGTGCAGGGTGTGCAGCAAGCCCTGTACCAGGCGCGCGGGAAGTGCATTCCAGAGCGCCGCGTCGAACAACAAGAGGCCTTGAGCGGCCCCTTTGTCGAGCACGCAGAACATTGCGCACTACGCTGGTGCGGTCAATGCTGGCGCAATGGTGTGGGCTGCGGGTGCATCACCGCGCGGTGCCGCTCCTCCTCGAGAAACTTCATGATGATCGGTGCCACTGCTTCGGCGCGGGTCACCAGGAACAGGTGGCCGTCATCGATCACGTGCAGTTCGGCGTTGGGAATGCGCCAGGCCAGCAGGCGCATGTTGATCAGCGGGATCAATGGGTCGTCGTCGCCGGCCATCACCAGCGTCGGTTGGCGGATCTTGTGTAACCAGTGGATGCTGGTCCAGCCGAGGCCGGCGAACAGCTGCCAGTAGTAGCCCATCTTGCCGCCCGAGCGCACCTTGCTCGCGTGCGCCATGGCCAGCTTGGGGTCGCGCCGGAAGGCGCCGCCATAGATGTCCGGGGCGATGCGTACACCGTAGGACGGTTGCACATAACGCCGCGGGCTGGCCATGCGCCAGAGCACCTTGGGCTTGCCCGGTACCATCACCGCGCCGGCCGAGGTGGCGGCGAGGATCAGCTTCTTGCAGCGCTCGGGATAGTCATGGGCGAACTGCTGCGCCAGGGCGCCGCCCCAGGACACGCCGATGGCATTGACCTGACCGTAGTCGAGGTAATCGAGCATGCGCGCTGCCAGCTTGGCCAGGCCAGGGAAGCGGTAGGGCGTGGCCGGCGTGGAGGAACCGCCGACACCGGGGACGTCGAAGGCGATGATTTCCAGCTCCGGGTCCAGGGCGGCGACAAAGGGCATCACCAGCTCCAGGTTGGCGCCGATGCCGTTGAAGATCAGCAGTGGCACCAACTGGCTGTTGCCTGGCCGCACCGCGGTGCGGATGGTCTGCCCATCGAGATCGATGGTGCGGAATACGAATGGTTGCGGCATAGGCGCAGCCCCTGTGGAGTTGAGCGCTGGAGAGGGCCGTCCGGGCCGCCTCCAGGGTTACCAGGGGTTACCTGGTTCCACGCCGGTCAGACCGTCGTGGCGTGCGGCACTTCCCGGTGCCGCTGCGGTTGAGACTGATGATCAGCGTTCGTGTACGTAGGTGCCCGGAGCGGCTTCGCCAGCCGGGAATTTCTTGTTGCCCAGCGCCCGTGGAGCATTCTTGGTTTCGCCCGAGCGTTCGCTCAGCCACGTCTGCCAATATAGCCACCAGGAGTCTGCGTGCTTGGTCGAGCTTTCCTGCCAGGCTTTCGGGTCCAGCGGCATCTCGCTATTGGTCATGTAGCGTGCCTTTGGATTGCCCGGCGGGTTGAGGATGCTCTGGATATGGCCGCTGTTGGACAGCACGAACTCGCACTTGCCGCCGAACAGGTGCGCCGACTTGTAGCAGGAATCCCAGGGGGTGATGTGGTCGGTGGTGCCAGCGACGACGAAGAAATCACAGGTGACCTGCTTGAGGTCGATCGGTGTGCCGCAGACTTCCAGCGCGCCCGGACGGGTCAGTGGGTTGGTCTGGAACATGTCGATGAACTCGCCATGCAGCGCGGCCGGCAGGCGCGTGGTGTCGTTGTTCCAGTAGAGGATGTCGAACACCGGTGGCTCGTTGCCGAGCAGGTAGTTGTTGACCCAGTAGTTCCAGATCAGGTCGTTGGGGCGCATCCAGGCGAACACCTTGGCCATGTCGCTACCCTCCAGTACGCCGGCCTGGTAGGAGCGGCGCTTGGCGGCTTCCAGGGTCTTCTCGTCGGCGAACAGGGCAACCTGGGTGTCGAGCTGGGTGTCGAGCACGCTGACCAGCAGGGTCAGGGCGTTGACCTTCTGCTGGCCGAGCGCTGCATAGTGACCGAGCAGCGAGGCAGTGGTCAGGCCGCCGGAGCAGGCGCCAAGCATGTTGACGTCCTTGCTGCCGGTGATGGCGCAGATCACATCGATGGCTTCCTTGAGCGCCTCGATGTAGGTGGACAGACCCCATTCGCGCTGCGCCTTGGTCGGGTTGCGCCAGCTGACCACGAAGGTCTGTACCTGGCTGCGCAACAGGAAGCGCGCCAGGCTCTTCTCCGGCGACAGGTCGAATACATAGAACTTGTTGATCTGCGGCGGGACCACCAGCAGCGGGCGCTCGTGCACGCTCTCGGTGATCGGCTTGTACTGAATCAGCTCCAGCACGTCGTTGCGAAACACCACGGCGCCGTCGGTGGTGGCCAGGTTCTTGCCGACCTCGAAGGCCTCCATGTTCACCTGACTGGGCATGCCGCCGTTGTGCACCATGTCCTTGGCCAGGTGGGAGAGACCATCGAGCAGGCTTTTGCCGCCGGTTTCGAAGAAGCGTTTGACCGCGGCCGGGTTGGCCATGCTGTTGGATGGAGCCATGGCTTCGGTCATCAGGTTGATCACGAAGTGGCCGCGACTGGCGTCCTGCTCGGACAGCGAACTGTGTTCGATCCAGTCATGCAGTTCCTTGCGCCAGGCCAGGTAGGTCTGCAGGTAGCGGCGATACAGCGGGTTCTGGCTCCAGGCCGGATCGGTGAAGCGACGGTCGCCGTCTTCGGGCTTGAGTGCGGACTGGCCGAGCATGACGTTCTTCAGTTCGAGGCCGAAATGGGCGACGTGCTTGGCGCTGTGGAAGGGTTGCTTGAGTGCCTGGGAGAGCACCATGCGGGCAGAGGTCAGGAGATCCTTGCCGCGGATACCAATCACCGGGTTGAGTCCCAGGGTGTTTTCCGAGGCCTGGCGTTTCAGGTCTTCGTTATTCTTATCACTCATCTACGACGCTCCATTGTCCTGAGACGAATACCGGCCTGCGAGGGCGCACGGCGACACGGGGCCTGGTACTGCTCGGGTTACCGGGGGCGGATCGAGTCCGCGTATTTCGTTGCACCTGGCACTGCCAAATGCAGGGAACCTGCCAGTTCCTTGGTTACCCGAGTTTGTGAAGTTAAGCAAGCTGCTCGATGGCGCAGGAGTATGCCGCGATAGATTAGAAAACTCGCCCTAACTGTCGTTAACGTGGTCGTTGGCGGATGCGCCGAACGCTCTGCAGCAAGGGTTTTCCTGACGCCTCAGAGCATCAGACGTACGACCGATTCGCTGGGGTCGCGGGATTTCCCGGCGGCGCTGAGCTGCGCCAGATAGTCGGCCCACAGCTGGTCATGCCGGGTGGCCAGCTCGTGCAGATAGTCCCAAGTGAACAGGCCGCTGTCATGGCCGTCGTCGAAGCACAGTTTCAGTGCATAGTTGCCGGCCGGTTCGATGCGCTCCAGGCCGACGTTGATCTTGCCGGTCTGCAGGATCGGCTTGCCATGCCCCTGCACCTCGGCCGACGGCGAGTGCACCCGGAGGAACTCGGCGCTGAGCGAATAGCTCTGCTCGCCGTAGCGCAGTTCCAGGGTTTTCGAGGCCTTGTGCAGTTTGATCGCGCTGGGGATGGGCATGGCTGATTTCCGTGATCTTTTTAGGCACAACGGTTGAGTGATTGCACCGTCCTGTAGGAGCGGATTTATCCGCGAATTTCGCGGCTGAAGCGGAATGCCGCCCAGCCGCTCCTACAGAATGACGCCGGCCACCGGCTACAAGATCGTGCTACGGGGCTTACAGAATATAGCGCGACAGGTCTTCGTCCTGTGCCAGCTCGCCGAGGTGACCGTTGACGTAAGCCGCGTCGATACGGATCGGTTCGCCGTTCTGCTGGCCTGCCAGGTCGCCGGCACTGAAGGACACCTCCTCCAGCAGGCGCTCGAGCAGGGTGTGCAGGCGACGGGCGCCGATGTTCTCGGTCTTCTCGTTGACCTGCCAAGCGATCTCGGCCAGACGCTTGATGCCGTCTTCGGCGAACTCGATGTTCAAACCCTCGGTCTGCAGCAGTGCGGCGTACTGTTCGGTGAGCGAGGCATGCGGCTCGCTGAGGATGCGCTCGAAGTCCTGTGGGCTCAGCGCTTTCAATTCGACGCGGATCGGCAGGCGGCCCTGCAGTTCGGGCACCAGATCGCTGGGCTTGCTCAGGTGGAAGGCGCCGCTGGCGATGAACAGGATATGGTCGGTCTTGACCATGCCCAGCTTGGTGTTGACCGTGCAACCCTCGATCAGCGGCAGCAGGTCGCGCTGCACGCCTTCACGCGACACATCGGCGCCGCCGGTGTTGCCGCGCTTGGCCACCTTGTCGATCTCGTCGATGAAAACGATGCCGTGCTGCTCGACGGCTTCCAGGGCTCGGGCCTTGAGTTCTTCCTCGTTGACCAGGCGCGCGGCCTCCTCGTCGCGCACCAGTTTCAGTGCGTCGGCGACCTTGAGCTTGCGGCTCTTCTTCTTGCCCTTGCCCATGCTGGAGAACAGGTTCTGCAGCTGGTTGGTCATTTCTTCCATGCCCGGTGGGGTCATGATCTCTACGCCCATGGGCGAGTCGGCCACTTCGATGTCGATTTCCTTGTCGTTCAACTGACCTTCGCGCAGGCGCTTGCGGAACAGTTGACGGGTATTGGAATCCTCGCTGCGCACCGGTTCGTCGCCGAAACCCTGGCGCGCGGGTGGCAGCAGGGCATCGAGGATGCGCTCCTCGGCGGCATCTTCTGCGCGATGGCGGACCTTGGTGATTTCCTGCTCACGCAGCATCTTCACCGCTGCATCGGCCAGATCGCGGATGATCGATTCGACATCGCGGCCAACATAACCGACCTCGGTGAACTTGGTGGCTTCCACTTTCAGGAACGGCGCATTGGCCAGCTTGGCCAGACGCCGGGCGATCTCGGTCTTGCCGACGCCGGTGGGGCCGATCATCAGGATATTCTTCGGCGTGACTTCCTGGCGCAGTTCGGCCGGCAGCTGCATGCGCCGCCAGCGGTTGCGCAGGGCGATGGCCACGGCGCGCTTGGCGTCGTCCTGGCCGATGATGTGGCGGTTGAGTTCGTGGACGATCTCGCGGGGCGTCATGGACATGGAGTTTGGCTCGCTATCGAATCTGTATGAAGAACGGACGTCACTCGGGCGCGTCCAGTTCCTCTATTGTCTGGTGATGATTGGTGAAGACGCAGATGTCGCCGGCGATGCCGAGTGCAGTCTGCGCTATCTCGAGGGCGGACAGGTCAGTCTTCATCAGCAGGGCGCGCGCGGCGGCCTGGGCGAAGTTGCCGCCGGAGCCCATGGCGATCAGGCCTTCCTCGGGTTCGACGACGTCGCCGTTGCCGGTGATGATCAGCGAAGCGTCCTTGTTGGCCACTGCCAGCATGGCTTCCAGGCGGCTCAGGCTGCGGTCGGTGCGCCAGTCCTTGGCCAGCTCGACGGCGGCTCGCACCAGATGGCCCTGGTGTTTTTCCAGTTGCCCTTCGAAGCGTTCGAACAGGGTGAAGGCGTCGGCGGTGGCACCGGCGAAACCGGCCAGCACCTGGCCGTGGTAGAGGCGGCGCACCTTCTTGGCGTTGCCCTTCATGACGGTGTTGCCGAGGGAAACCTGGCCGTCGCCTGCCATCACGACCTTGCCGTGGCGGCGCACTGAAACGATGGTGGTCAAGGGTGAATCTCCACGCTGCGGGGCGAACTTGCCCGGATGGAAACTCAGATGGGGTGCCCGCCGCAGCTTTTCAACCAGCGGCGGGTTAATCGGCGATCAGCGGACCTGGCGTTGCTGTAACAGCAGGTTGCTGAAGCCGCCGGCTGCCAGGGTCTTCTGCGCGCTGGCCAGTTGCTCGCGGCTGGCGAAGGGACCGACCAGTACGCGGTGCCAGGTTTCCTCACGCACCTTGCCGGTTTCCACCCGTACGTTCTGCCCGAGCAGGATGATCTGCGCGCGCAGGCCGTCGGCGTCATCGCGTTTGCGGAACGAGCCGGCCTGCAGGAAGAACTGCGTGGTGACTGGCGCGCTGGCCAGGACGGGTGGTGGGGGCGGCGGCACCTGACCGTTGAGCGCGGCTTCGGCACGAGCGGTGTCGATCTTCGCGGCTTCTTCCGGGGTGACCGGCTTTTGCTCAGGCACGGGTGGTGGCGTTTCTTCCAGGGCCTGCGGCAGGATCACTTCCGACTCCGGCAGCAGGGTGTAGAAATCGTACTTGGGCCTGGATGGCTCGGGTTGCGTCGGCTTCGGCTCAGGCTTGGTGCTGCGCACCTGTTCGCCCTTGTCGCGCTTGATCTCGTCACGGCCCGGTTCGAGGCTGAACAGGAACATGAAGAAACCGCCGACCACCAGGCCACAGGCCAGCCAGATCCAGCCCGGTACCGGCTTCTTCGCCGGGGCCTGATAGCGACTGGCGCCGCGTTTCGGCGCCGGCTTCTTGCGCGCTGCCATTTACATCCGCTCCAGAGTTTCCAGGCCGAGCAGCTCCAGGCCCTGCTTGAGGGTGCGGCCGGTAAGGGCCGCCAGGCGCAGGCGGCTGTCACGCGTGGTCTCCTCCTCGGCGCTGAGGATCGGGCAGTTCTCATAGAAGCTGGAGAACAGGCCGGCGAGGTCATACAGGTAGGCACAAAGGATGTGCGGCGTGCCCTTGTTGGCGACGTTGCCGAGCAGCTCGTTGAATTGTGCCAGCTTGGCGGCCAGTGCTTGCTCCTGCTCGGCGACCAGGGTGATCTGCCCGCCGATCTCGTTCACGCCCTTGCCCAGCTTGCGGAACACACCGGCCACGCGGGTGTAGGCATACAGCAGGTAGGGCGCGGTGTTGCCCTCGAAGCTGAGCATCAGGTCGAAGTTGAAGCTGTAGTCGCTGGTGCGATGCTTGGACAGGTCGGCGTATTTCACCGAAGCGATGCCAACCACGCGGGCGATCTGACGCAGTTCGTCTTCGGCCAGGTCCGGGTTCTTGTCCTTGACCAGGCTGTAGGCGCGCTGCTCGGCCTCGTCGAGCAGTTGCACCAGCTTCACGGTACCGCCGTCGCGGGTCTTGAACGGGCGGCCGTCCGGGCCGTTCATAGTGCCGAAGCCCATGTGTTCCAGGTCCATGCTGGCGGGTACGAAGCCGGCCAGGCGCGCGCAGGCGAAGACCATCTGGAAGTGCAGGGCCTGGCGCTGGTCGACGAAGTACAGCACGCGGTCGGCCTTGAGCGTGCCGGCGCGGTAGCGAGTGGCAGCCAGGTCGGTTGTGGCGTAAAGGTAGCCGCCGCCAGCCTTCTGCACGATCAGCGGCAGCGGGTTGCCCTCGGCGTTCTTGAACTCGTCCATGAATACGCACTGCGCGCCGTTGTCTTCGGTCAGCAGACCCTTGGCGGCGAGATCGGCGACCACCTGCGGCAGGTCGTCGTTGTAGGCACTTTCGCCCTTGACGTCGGCCATGGAGAGCTTGACGCCTAGACGGTCATACAGCGTCTGGCAGTGCGACAGAGAGATGTCGTTGAAGCGATGCCACAGGCGCAGGCACTCGGCGTCGCCGGCCTGCAGCTGGACCACCAGTTCGCGGGCGCGGTCGGCGAACTCAGGGGATTCGTCGAAGCGCTTCTTCGCGGCGCGGTAGAAACCTTCCAGGTCGGCCAGCTCGCTTTCGGCGGCGGCCGGGTTTTCCTGCATGTAAGCCAGCAGCATGCCGAACTGGGTGCCCCAGTCGCCAACATGGTTCTGGCGGATCACCGTGTCGCCGAGGAACTCCAGTACGCGCGCCACGCCGTCGCCGATGATGGTCGAGCGCAGGTGGCCGACGTGCATTTCCTTGGCCAGGTTGGGCGCGGACAGGTCGACCACCACGCGTTGCGCCGGGCCGTTCTTGCGTACGCCGAGCGTGGCGTCAGCCAGCGCAGCTTCCAGGCGTTGAGCCAGGGCATCGCTGTTCTGGAAGAAATTGAGGAAGCCGGGACCGGCGATTTCCACCTTGGTGATCTGCTCGTCGGCTGGCAGGGCAGCAATCAGCTTCTCGGCCAGGTCGCGCGGCTTCATGCCGGCGGGTTTGGCCAGCATCATGGCGATGTTGCTGGCGAAGTCGCCGTGGCTCTTGTCCTTGGTGTTCTCCACCTGGATGGCCGGCGTCAGGCCCGCAGGCAGCACGCCTTCGGCGGTCAGGCGGTCGAGGGCTTGCTGGATCAGGTGGCGAATGCTGTCTTTCATGTTCGGCTCGGGTTGCCTTGGGGCTTTGATCGAAAACTGCGCATTATAAGAGCAGCAGCAAGCTGCAAGCCACAAGCGGCAAGGAAAAGCGTGCCGCGTTTCCGTGGGTAGTGGGTAGGGTGGGCTTCAGCCCACCAACGCTAACCGCTGTTGGTGGGCTGAAGCGGGACGCCGCCCTGCCCACCCTACGGACTGCCGGAGTTCGCTAGCGCCGCTCGTTTCTACATAAAGCCGGCATGCGGTTCAGAAAAGGTCGATCGGATCGACATCCAGCGACCAGCGTACCGCACGGCCGCTAGGCATCTGTTCCAGTGCATGCAACCAGCGGTTGAGCAGCCGGTGCAGTGGCGCGCGGGCATTGCCCTGCAGCAGCAGTTGCGCGCGGAAGCGCCCGGCGCGGCGTTCCATCGGTGCGGGCACCGGTCCGAGCAGTTCGATGCCGGTCAGACCCAGTTCGCCCAGCAAATGTTCGGCCTCGCTGCAGGCCTCATCGAGAAAGCTCTCGGCCTGGCCAGGCTTGTGCGCTTCGGCGCGCAGCAACGCCAGGTGGCAGAACGGTGGCAGACCGGCACTGCGGCGTTCGCTCAGCGCCTGTTCGGCGAAGGCGAAGTAGCCTTGCTCGGTCAGTTGCACCAGCAGCGGATGGTCGGCCAGGTGGCTCTGGATAATCACTTTGCCCGGTTCCTCGGCGCGGCCAGCGCGACCGGCAACCTGCACGATCAGCTGCGCCATGCGCTCGCTGGCGCGAAAGTCGGCGGAGAACAGGCCGCCGTCAGCGTCGAGGATCGACACCAGCGTCACCCGCGGGAAGTGGTGACCCTTGGCGAGCATCTGGGTGCCGACCAGGATGCACGGCTCGCCCTTGTTGATGGTGGCGAACAGGCGATCCATGGCGCCCTTGCGCGAGGTGCTGTCGCGGTCGACGCGCAGCACCGGGTAGTCGGGAAACAGCAGCGCCAGGCGCTCTTCGGCGCGTTCGGTGCCGGCACCGACCGGGCGCAGGTCGACGTGTTGGCATTTTGGACAATTGCTCGGCTGCTTCTCGACGTGGCCGCAGTGATGGCAGCGCAGTTCCTGGTAGCGCTGGTGCACGGTCATGCGTGCGTCGCAGCGTGGGCATTCGGACAGCCAGCCGCAGTCGTGGCAGAGCAGGGTCGGGGCGAAGCCGCGGCGGTTGAGAAACACCAGCACCTGCTGGCCGGCGGCGAGTGTCTGGGTGATGGCCTGCTGCATCGGCCCGGAGATGCCCGAGTCCAGTGGCCGGCTCTTCACATCCAGGCGCAGAAAGCGCGGCTGGCTGGCGCCGCCGGCGCGCTGTGTCAGCTTGAGCAGGGCATAGCGGCCGGTGTAGGCGTTGTGCAGGCTTTCCAGCGAGGGTGTGGCCGAGCCGAGGACGATGGGCACGTCTTCCTGGCGGGCGCGCACCAGCGCCAGGTCGCGGGCGTGGTAGCGCAGACCTTCCTGCTGTTTATAGGAGGCGTCGTGTTCTTCGTCGACGATGATCAGCCCCGGGTTCTTCATCGGCGTGAACAGCGCCGAGCGGGTGCCGATGATGATGTCGGCCTCGCCATCGCGTGCCGCCAACCAAGCGTCGAGGCGCTCGCGGTCGTTCACCGCCGAATGCAGCAGGGCGATACGTGCATTGAAGCGGCGGGCGAAGCGGTCGAAGGTCTGCGGCCCGAGGTTGATCTCGGGGATCAGCACCAGCGCCTGCTTGCCGGCCTCCAGGCATTGGTGGATCAGTTGCAGGTACACCTCGGTTTTGCCGCTGCCGGTGACGCCAGCCAGTAGAAAGGCATTGAACTGGTCCCAGCCTGACGCCACGGCATTCACCGCAGCGCGCTGCTCGGCGTTCAGTGGCAGTTCCGGTTGTGCCAGCCAGTGCGCCGGCTTGGCATGCGGCTGGGTGCGGCGCACCTCGACCCGGACAAGCCCCTTCTCATGCAGCAATTGCAGGCTGTCGCGGTTGAGTTGCAGCTGGCTGAGCAGGCTGTGGGCCACGCCGTGCGGGTGTTGCGCCAGTGCCTTGAGGGCGTCGCGCTGGCGTGGTGCGCGGGCCAGGCGTGGGTCGTCGACGCTGGCGCCTTTGTTGGCCAGCCAGTAACGCTCCTGGCGGGTTTCGGCGGGCTCGCCCTGGCGCAGCAACACGGGCAAGGCCCAGCTCAGGGTGTCGCCGAGGCTGTGCTGGTAGTACTGCGCCGTCCACAGGCACAGCTTGAACAGCGACGCCGGCAGCGGTGGGCGGGCGTCGAGCAATTCCAGGGCGGGCTTGAGCTTGTCCGTCGGGACGTCGCTCTGGCTGTCGACTTCCACCAGCACGCCGATCATCTCGCGCCGGCCGAAGGGCACGCGCAGGCGTGCGCCTGGCTGCAAGGCGCTGCGCGACACGCCGGCGGGGGCGAGGTAGTCGAACAGGCGGCGCAGCGGCGAGGGCAGGGCGAGGCGCAGGATCAGGTTGGGCAAGCCAGGAGCTCCTTTGACAGGCCGGCGATCTTAACACGCGACGACCGGCGCCTTGCGTGGCTTGCATCGGTCTGCGTCTCTGGTAAGATGCGCGGCCTATTTCTGTGCGGTGCCTGACATTGGTCGGGTGGCGGCACGACTACCCCGAGGAAAGCACGATGAAAGCCGATATCCATCCGAACTACGTCGAAATCGACGCTACCTGCTCCTGCGGTAACGTGATCAAGACCCGCTCCACCCTGGGCAAGAACCTGAGCCTCGACGTTTGCTCCGAGTGCCACCCGTTCTACACCGGTAAGCAGAAAGTGCTGGACACCGGCGGCCGTATCGATCGCTTCAAGCAGCGCTTCGGCGTATTCGGCGCCAAGTAAGCGACCGAACGAAAACGGAATCTGGCATGCGCCACTCCGTGATACTGAAAAAGGCGTCCCTGGTGGGCGCCTTTTTCGTTTCTCTGCTTTGCGTCGATCTGGCTCAGGCCTTCTGTCCGTTACGCGCAGATCTGGCTCAGGTTGCGGTGCGCCAGGTGGTCGATGGCGACACCGTGCGCCTGGCCGATGGGCGCAGCATTCGCCTGATCGGCATCAACGCGCCTGAGCTGGGGCGCAAGGGCCGTAGTGAGGAGCCCTTCGCCGTGCAGTCCAAGAGCCGCCTGCAGGCACTGGTCGATGCCAGCGATGGGCGTGTCGGCCTGCTCTACGGTGAGCAGCGCAAGGACCGTTACGGTCGTACCCTGGCCCACCTTTACGACCGTCAGGGGCGTAATCTGGAAGCGCAGCTGTTGGGTGAAGGCCTTGGGTTCATGGTCGCCGTGGCGCCCAATAGCGCACTCGTGAGTTGTCAGGCACAGGCCGAGCGCCAGGCTCGGCGTCAACGTCTGGGTGTGTGGCGCACCGAGCAAGTGAAGACGGCTGGCCAACTAAAGAGTGGCGGCTTCGCCTTGCTCAGCGGGCGGGTTGCAGGCGTGCAACGCAATCGCGGTGGCCTCTGGCTCGATCTCGATGGTGGTCGGGTATTGCGCGTGGCGCCTGAGCTGCTCGGCGAGTTCGACGTGCGCGCGTTGCAGCGGCTCGAAGGGCAACGGGTGGAGGCGCGGGGCTGGGTCATCGATCGCCAGGGTCGCGGTGGCTTGAAATCCGGGCAGGCGCGCTGGATGCTGCCGCTTACCCACTCGGCGATGCTGGAGGTGTTGCCATGATGCGTGCATTGATGTCGTGCCTGATCTGCAGCTGGCTGGCAGGTTGCGCGGTCAATCCTGCCACGGGTCGCAACGACTTCGTGATGATGAGTGAGCGCCAGGAGCTGGAGCTCGGGGCGCGCTACAACCAGGAAATCCTCAAGCAATACCCGCGCTATGAGGACGCCAAGCTGCAGGCTTATATTCAGCGCGTCGGCGAGCGGGTAGCACGCAGCAGCCATCGCAATCAGCTCAACTACGTTTTCACCCTGGTGGACAGCCCGGACGTCAACGCCTTCGCCCTGCCGGGTGGCTACATCTATATCCACCGTGGCCTGCTCGCCTACCTCAACTCCGAGGCGGAACTGGCGGCCGTACTGGGTCATGAGGTCGGTCACGTCACGGCCCGCCATAGCGTGCGCCAGCAAAGTCAGTCCACGGCCTGGGGCTTGCTCGGGCAGACTGCGGCTATCGGTACTGGTGTCGGCGCAGTGGGGGATCTGACCAGCGCCATGGGTAATGCGTTCGTGCGCGGCTATGGGCGCGACATGGAGTTGGAGGCCGATGGCCTGGGCGCGCAATACCTGGCGCGTGGTGGCTACGATCCGCAAGCGATGATCGAAGTGGTCAAGGTACTCAAGGCGCAGGAGGATTTCGCCCGCGAGCAAGCAGCCAAGCGCGGCGAAGCACCCGCGGCGGGTGGCTACCACGGTTTGTTCGATACCCATCCGGACAATGATCGACGCCTACAGGAAGTGATCGGCCCAGCGCGTGCGCTGGTCGGCGGCAATCAGGAAGTGGGCCGCGACAATTTCCTGCAGATGCTCGATGGCCTGGTGTTCGGCGATTCGGCCGCCAGCGGTATTCGCCGTGGGCGCAATTTCTATCACGGCGAGCTGGACTTCACTCTGACCTACCCGCAGGGCTGGCAGTTGGTCAATCGCCCCGATGTGCTGATCGGTCACACCCCGGATGAACAGGCTTTCATCGCCATGACCCTGGAGGCGGCGGACAAGCGTCTGTCGCCTGCCGAATTTCTGCGCCAGCGCGTCGGCAACCAGCGTCTGGTGGCCGGCGAGGAGTTGCGTCTTGGCGCGCTGCAGGGCTATACGGCGGTTTTGCAGGGCCAATCGGCGCGGCGTGTTGCGGTGATCTATCGCGGCGACAACGCTTACCTTTTCGTGGCAGCGGTGAAAGGGCGTGCCTCGCTGGAAACCGAGGACCAACGTTTCCTCGAGGTTATCCGCAGTTACCGGTCGCTGAAGCCTGCCGAACGCAAGCTGGCCGAGCCGGTGCGCCTGCACCTGGTAAGGGCGAAGGCAGGGCAGAGCATCTCCGCTTTGGCCAAGAATTCGCCGCTGCCAGTCGATGGCGAGGCGCAGTTGCGTCTGCTCAACGGGCTCTACCCAAGCGGTGAGCCGCGTGCTGGAGAGTGGCTGAAAACGCTGCGCTAGCGCGGCGCTTCAATCGCGACCGAACGGTCTTGTGCAGGTGTATACAACTTGCGTATCCTCGGCCGCCTGCCCGTTCAACAGCCAACAAAAGCGGAAATGCCACTATGTCAGATCTAAAAACTGCCGCTCTCGAATATCACGCCCAGCCCCGCCCCGGTAAGCTGAGCGTCGAGTTGACCAAAGCCACTGCTACTGCCCGCGACCTGTCGCTGGCCTACAGTCCGGGTGTCGCTGAGCCGGTTCGCGAAATCGCTCGTGATGCCGAGCTGGCCTACCGTTACACCGGTAAAGGCAACCTGGTAGCCGTTATTTCCGATGGCACCGCCATCCTCGGCCTGGGTAACCTCGGCCCGCTGGCCTCCAAGCCGGTGATGGAAGGTAAAGGCGTGCTGTTCAAGCGTTTCGCCGGTATCGATGTGTTCGATATCGAAGTCGATTCGGAAAGCCCGCAGGCCTTCATCGACACCGTCAAGCGCATCTCCATCACCTTCGGCGGCATCAACTTGGAAGATATCAAGGCCCCCGAGTGCTTCGAGATCGAGCGCGCGCTGATCGAGCAGTGCGACATTCCGGTATTCCACGATGACCAGCACGGCACTGCGATCGTCACCGCTGCCGGCATGCTCAACGCCCTGGAAATCGCCGGCAAGACCCTGGAAGAGGCGAAGATCGTCTGCCTGGGGGCCGGTGCTGCCGCTATCTCCTGCATGAAGCTGCTGGTGAGCATGGGCGCCAAGGTTGAGAACATCTTCATGATCGATCGCAAGGGCGTGATTCACGCTGGCCGCGATGATCTGAACCAGTACAAGGCGGTATTCGCTCACGAAACCGATCGTCGCACCTTGTCCGATGCCCTCGACGGTGCGGACGTATTCGTCGGTCTGTCCGGCGCCAACCTGCTGAGCCCGGAAGATCTCCAGCGCATGGCGGCCAACCCGATCGTCTTCGCCTGCTCCAACCCGGACCCGGAAATCAAGCCGGAGCTGGCGCACGAGACGCGCAACGACGTGATCATGGCTACCGGTCGTTCCGACTACCCGAACCAGGTCAACAACGTACTGGGTTTCCCCTTCATCTTCCGCGGTGCTCTGGACGTGCGCGCTACTCGCATCAACGAAGAAATGAAGATCGCCGCCGCCCTGGCGCTGCGTGACCTGGCCAAGCTGCCGGTACCGCAGGAAGTCTGCGACGCCTACGGCGGTATCGAGCTGTCGTTCGGTCGCGAGTACATCATTCCGAAGCCGATGGACCAGCGTCTGATCACCGTGGTTTGCGATGCCGTGGCCAAGGCTGCCATCGAATCCGGTGTGGCGACCCTGCCCTATCCGAAGCACTATCCGCTGAAATCGGTGGATGAAGTGTTCAACGGCTGATCGGCCGAGCAATAAAAAACCCGCTTCGGCGGGTTTTTTATTGCTCGGTGATTAGCCTCAAGGCGACGCTTGCTGTCGCCTGAGCCTTATCCTAGAACAAGTCGATCGGCGCCATCTCGTCGGCCGGTAGCGGGCTGCCAGGAACACCCATGCCAGGTTCGAACTCGCTCATCGGAGGGGGTGAGTCTTCGCTCTTGAACAGTTCGAAATAGGCGTCCGGCGTACCGGGTGCAGCAGCGCGGCCACTGATCGGGTCGACGCGCAGCGTCAGCAGCCCCTTGGGTTCTTTGGGCAGATGGTTGGGGCGATCCTTGAGTACTGCGCCCATGTAGTTCATCCAGATCGGCAGCGCGACAGTGCCGCCGTACTCATGGCGGCCCAGGCTCTCCGGCTGGTCAAAGCCGGCCCAGACGGTGGTTACGTAATCGGCGTTGTAGCCAGAGAACCAGCTGTCCTTGGACTCGTTGGTGGTGCCGGTCTTGCCGGCCAGGTCATTGCGGCCAAGGGCGAGAGCACGTCGGCCGGTACCGCGCTTGATCACGTCCTGCAGCATACTGGTCATGATGTAGGCGGTGCGCTCGTCGATGATCTGTTCGGCGACCTTGGGCTCCTCCAGCGGCAACTCATCAGTTGCGTTGACGGTGAGGTTGGCGTTCTCCTCGGTCGGTGCGCTGCCTGGCACGCGGGCCGGGTTGGCGCGGAACAGCGGCTTGCCGTTGCGGTCATCGATGCGTTCGATCAGGTACGGCTCGATCTTGTAACCGCCATTGGCGAAGGCGGCCCAGCCCTCAGCGATTTCCATGGGGGTCAGGCTGGCAGTGCCGAGTGCCAGTGACAGGTTGCGCGGCAGATCCTGCGGGGCGAAGCCGAAGCGCTCGATATAGCGCAAGCTACGGTCGATGCCCATGTCCTGCAGCAGGCGGATGGAAACCAGGTTGCGCGACTTGTACAACGCTTCACGCATGCGAATCGGGCCGAGGAAGGTGTTGTTGTCGTTCTTCGGGCGCCACTTCTGCGACAGGTAGTCGTCGGAGAGGATGATCGGCGCATCGTTGACCAGCGTCGCTGCGGTGTAGCCGCTATCGAGAGCCGCGCTATAGATGAAGGGCTTGAAGCTCGAGCCCGGCTGGCGCTTGGCCTGCACGGCCCGGTTGTAGTTGCTCTGATCGAACGAGAACCCACCGACCAGTGACTGAATGGCGCCGCTGTATGGGTCGAGGGAAACCAACGCGCTCTGCGCTGCGGGGACTTGGGTGAAACGCAGGCTGCCATCCTCCTGGCGCTGCACGCGAACTATATCGCCGACCTGGGTGACATCGCCAGGTTGCTGCGGCCGCGGTCCGAGGCTGTTGGTGTTGAGGAAAGGACGTGCCCATTTCATGCTGTCCCACGACACTGCTTGTTCTTCGCCGTTACGGGTCAGTACCAGAATGCCGCTTTTCTCGACCTGGGTAACCACTGCTGGCTCCAGGCCGCCGATGCTGCGGAACTTGGCCAGCTCGGCCAGCCAGGTTTCGCGGGTCATGCCCGGCAGGCGACTCTCAGGACCGCGATAGCCGTGACGCTGGTCATAGGCGATCAGTCCGTCACGCAGGGCGGTGTTGGCCACTTCCTGCAAATGACTAGGCACGGTGGTGGTGACATTGAAGCCCTCGGTATAAGCCTCGCTGCCATAGCGTCCGACCATTTCCGCACGTGCCATCTCGGCTATATAAGGAGCGCTCAATTCTGGTGTGGGAACGTGATAACGCGCATCGACTACCTCGGCAAGCGCTTCCTCGTAGCTAGCCTGATCGATACGGCCCAGGCGATACAGGCGGCCGAGAATCCAGTCGCGGCGCTCTTTGGCGCGGGTCGGGTTGACCAGCGGGTTGTAGCGCGAGGGAGCTTTCGGTAGGCCGGCGATCATGGCCATCTGTGCCAGGTTCAGGTCACGGATCGATTTGCCGTAGTACACCTGTGCAGCAGCTTCGATGCCGTAGGCGCGGTGGCCGAGGTAGATCTTGTTGACGTAGAGCTCGAGAATCTCGTCCTTGCTCAGCTCGCGCTCAATCTGCAAGGCCAGAAGAATTTCGGTGGCCTTGCGCGAGAAACTGCGCTCGCTGGTGAGGAAGAAGTTCTTCGCTACCTGCATGGTGATGGTGCTGCCACCGCTCTGAATCTGGCCACTTTTCAATAATTGCGTGGCAGCGCGCATCAGGCTGGTCACATCGACGCCATAATGATTGGCGAAATTATCGTCTTCGGCAGCCAGCAAAGCGCTGATGAATTCCTTGGGGATTTCGTCGAAGCGAATGGGCGAGCGGCGCATCTCGCCGAACTCGGCGATCAGCTTGGCGTCGCTGCTGTAGACGCGCAGAGGAATCTGCAGCTGTACCTGGCGCAGCGACTCGACGGAAGGAAGGGTCGGGCTAAGATAAAGAAACGCGCCGCTGAAACTGAGCAACAGCCCACAAAAAACGGCAACGCAAGACCACCAGATGAACTTCAGCAGGCGTATCAAAATGTTCGGAATTCCAAGTAAAAGAATGAGTTAAGCAGGAGCCGAGGCTAAAAGGGAAAAGCTGATCACATTATAAGCGTTTTTTTTCCCGGGGAGCCATTTGCGCTTCTGTCAAGACTGATATTTAATGTGGAAAAACATAAATAGTCCGTAAGTCGCGGATGCCAATAGGAAAACGGTCGTGCTAGGGCTCTTCACTAAGAAAGCGAATACGCTGCTGGGGATCGATATCAGCTCGACTTCGGTCAAGCTCCTCGAACTGAGTCGCTCGGGAAGCCGCTACAAGGTAGAGGCTTATTCAGTCGAGCCGCTTCCGCCTAACGCAGTGGTAGAGAAGAACATCGCCGAGCTGGAGGGGGTCGGTCAGGCGCTCTCTCGCGTATTGGCCAAGGCCAAGAGCGGCGTCAAGACGGCCGCGGTTGCTGTGGCGGGTTCGGCTGTCATCACCAAGACCATCGAAATGGAAGCGGGTCTTTCCGAGGACGACTTGGAAAACCAGCTGAAGATCGAGGCCGATCAATACATTCCTTACCCTCTGGAAGAAGTCGCCATCGATTTCGAAGTGCAGGGGCCGGCGCCGCGTAACCCCGAGCGGGTAGAGGTGCTGCTGGCTGCATGCCGTAAGGAGAACGTGGAGGTCCGCGAGGCAGCCCTCGCGCTCGCAGGACTTACCGCGAAAGTGGTCGATGTCGAGGCCTATGCCCTCGAACGCGCTTACGGCCTGCTGGAGGCGCAGCTGGGTGGTGGTCACGATGAGTTGACCGTCGCGGTGGTGGATATTGGCGCGACGATGACCACGCTCAGTGTTCTGCACAATGGCCGCACCATCTACACCCGCGAGCAGCTTTTCGGCGGCAAGCAACTGACCGAGGAGATCCAGCGCCGCTACGGCCTGTCGGTCGAGGAAGCTGGTCTTGCCAAGAAACAAGGTGGTCTTCCAGATGACTACGACAGTGAGGTTTTGCAACCGTTCAAAGAGGCTGTCGTTCAGCAGGTTTCGCGTTCGCTGCAGTTCTTCTTCGCCGCCGGGCAATTCAATGATGTCGACTACATCCTCCTGGCCGGCGGTACCGCGTCCATTCCTGATCTCGATCGGCTGATCCAGCAGAAGATCGGTACGCAGACGCTAGTGGCCAATCCCTTTGCCGATATGGCGCTGAGCAGCAAGGTCAACGCCGGTGCGCTGGCCAGTGATGCGCCGGCACTGATGATTGCCTGTGGTCTGGCGATGAGGAGTTTCGACTGATGGCGCGGATTAACCTACTTCCCTGGCGTGAGCAGCTGCGCGAGGAGCGCAAGCAGCGGTTTCTGGTAAGCCTTGTCGGTGTCCTCGTTGTTGCTGCTGGTTTGGTGTTTCTGGGGGATCAATTTCTCAGTGCGGCAATCAGTAACCAGAATGCGCGAAATGACTTCATCAAGAAGGAGATCGCAGTTCTCGATGCGCGTATCAAGGAAATCAGTGAGTTGAGAACGCGTCGCCAGCAATTGTTGGAACGCATGAAGATCATTCAAGACTTGCAGGGTAACCGGCCAATTATCGGTCGTGTGTTCGACCAGTTGGTGAGAACGCTGCCGGACGGTGTGTATTTCACCAATGTGAAAATGGCGGGTAAGGGCATTGCCATTATTGGTGCGGCTGAATCGAATAATCGCGTCTCGAATCTGATGCGTAACTTGGATGGTTCTGAGTGGTTAACCGCTCCCAATCTGACTGAAGTCAAAGCCGTTACTGCGGGGGCTTTGGATCAGGCGAATGTGTTTCAGTTGACGGTGCAGCAGACACAGCCTGATCAAGAAAAAGCGGAGGCGGTGCAATGAGTATTAAAGATTCCTTGGACAGCCTGCGCAGCATTGATATCAATGATCTTGATTTGAACAATGTTGGGTCTTGGCCTGGTGCGGTCAAATTCATTGCGGGCCTGCTACTGCTTATTATCGTTCTGGCGTTGGGCTACAACTTTCACCTCAAGGATCTGCAAGGCATGCTCGAGCAGCGTCAGCGAGAAGAGGTGACGCTGAAGGAGCAGTTCTCTAGCAAAGCCTTTCAGGCGGCGAATCTTGAGGCCTACAAAGAGCAGATGCAGGAGATGGAGGTGTCCTTTGGCGCTCTTCTGCGTCAGCTGCCAAGCGATACCGAGGTTCCAGGGTTGCTGGAGGATATTACCCGTACCGGTTTGGGCAGTGGCTTGGAGTTCGAAGAGATCAAGCTGTTGCCAGAAGTGGCTCAGCAGTTCTATATCGAATTGCCGATTCAGATTAAAGTCACCGGTGGTTATCACGACCTTGCAACTTTCGTAAGCGGCGTTGCCAGTCTGCCGCGTATCGTTACCTTGCATGATTTTCAGTTGGCGCCAGCCAGTGCTGGAAACTCCAGTCGCCTGAGCATGCAGATTATGGCCAAGACCTATCGCTACAATGATAAGGGGGCTCAATAATGAGTTTCTCTCGTTTTGTTCTGGTGGTGGGGTTCTCTCTTCTGACAGGGTGCGGCGTCGGTGGTGATTTTTCCGATTTGCGTATCTATATGGATGAAGTGCGCGCAAAGCCTAAGGGTGCTATTGAGCCGCTGCCGACATTTCAGCCGTATGAAAGCTTCACCTATCGTGCTGCGTCTCTACGTAGCCCTTTTCAGCCCCCGGTTAAAATTGATGTCGTGACCCGACAAAAGGGGGCGCCAGAGATCAAGCCTGATGAAAGCCGTGTCAAGCAATTCCTCGAAGGGTTCAATATCGAAACATTCGAGATGGTTGGCACGCTGAGAAATGATCGCCAGTTATTCGCTCTGGTTAACGGTGCGGGTGGTGTTCATCGTGTAAAAGTAGGCGACTTTCTTGGGCGTAACCACGGCAAGATTCTCGTGATCGATGATTCCAAGATCGATGTTATGGAAATTGTTCCAGATGGCGAAGGTGGCTGGCTTGAGCGACCACGCAGCCTTTCCTTGAAGGAGCGCTCCTGACGGGGCGGGGTGAGAAATGAATATAAATAATCTGTCTGCCACACGGGATACGAAAATGAACAGCTCTCTTTCGCGTCTTAGCGTCGCTCTGCTGGCGGCGCTGCTGTCGCCCGCGGTATTGGCGGCCAATCTTCAGGATTTGAATGTCGCCAGCTTGCCTGGTGATCGAGTTGAGCTGAAGCTTTCCTTCGATGAGCCGGTAACGGCTCCTCGCGGCTATACCATCGAGCAGCCTGCGCGTATCGCTTTGGATCTGCCGGGCGTGTCGAACAAACTCGGCTCCAAGAATCGTGAACTGGGTGTCGGTAATGCGCGTAGCGTTACCATTGTCGAGGCCAAGGACCGTACCCGTCTGATTGTCAATCTCACCAGTCTGGCGCCATACAGCACTCGAGTTGAGGGTAATGATCTGTATGTTCTGGTTGGTGATTCTTCTGCCGTCGCGTCGCGGCCCTCTGCCTCGGCGCCTGCTTCGGTAACGGCTGTTCCGCCCAAGAAAACCTATGGACCGCAACCGAAAGCAATCAGCAATATCGACTTTCAGCGTGGGGAGCAGGGTGAGGGTAATATCGTCATTACCCTTTCCGATGCATCGGTCAGCCCTGATATCCAGGAGCAGGGTGGGAAGATTCGTCTGGACTTCGCCAAGACTGAGCTGCCTGAGTCTTTGCGTGTGCGCCTGGATGTGAAGGATTTCGCGACGCCGGTGCAGTTCGTCAGTGCCACGGGTAGCGCAGACAAAACCAGTATCGTGATTGAACCGGTCGGTTTGTATGATTACCTGGCTTATCAGACCGAGAACAAGCTGACGTTGAGTGTCAAACCTCTCACTCAGGATGATGTCGAACGCCGCAAGGCTGAGCGCTTTGCTTATACCGGTGAGAAATTGTCGCTCAACTTTCAGGATATCGACGTGCGTTCGGTGCTGCAGCTGATTGCGGACTTCACCGATCTGAATCTGGTTGCAAGCGATACTGTCGCCGGCAATATCACTCTGCGTTTGCAGAACGTGCCATGGGATCAGGCGTTGGACCTGGTGCTGAAGACCAAGGGGCTCGACAAGCGTCAGGTTGGCAATGTTTTGCTGGTGGCGCCGGCGGACGAGATTGCCGCTCGTGAGCGGCAGGAGCTGGAGTCGCAGAAGCAGATCGCCGAACTCGCCCCGCTGCGTCGTGAGCTGATTCAGGTGAACTACGCCAAGGCGGCCGATATGGCCAAGCTGTTCCAGTCGGTCACCAGTGCCGATGGTTCGGCTGATGTGCGTGGCTCTGTAACCGTCGATGATCGCACCAACAGTATCATTGCCTATCAGACTCAGGAGCGTCTGGACGAGCTGCGCCGCATCATCGCTCAGTTGGACATTCCTGTGCGCCAGGTGATGATCGAGGCCCGCATCGTTGAGGCGAATGTGAATTACGACAAGGCGTTGGGGGTTCGCTGGGGGGGCTCGACTCGTCAGGGTAATTGGAGCCTCTACGGTAAGGACGGCGCTACTTCATTCGATGAGGGGCAAGCTTTTCTGCCAGGCACTGATACGGTTGGCAATTTCACTCTCGACGAGGGTGTTGCGCCAGTGCCATTCGTTGACATGGGGGTTGCAAATAGTACATCAGGTATCGGTATAGGTTTCTTGACTGATAGTGTGGTGCTCGATCTCCAGCTTTCAGCTATGGAAAGTTCCGGCAATGGCGAGGTCGTCTCTCAACCCAAAGTGGTTACTTCAGATAAAGAGACTGCAAAGATCCTCAAGGGGCAAGAGGTTCCGTATCAAGAGGCTAGCTCCAGTGGTGCTACCTCCACATCCTTCAAGGAGGCTGCATTGTCTCTTGAGGTGACCCCCCAGATCACTCCAGATAACCGAATCATCATGGAAGTGAAGGTCACCAAGGATGCGCCAAACTTTCAGGCTGCAATCAATGGGGTCCCGCCGATCAACAAGAACGAGGTCAACGCCAAGGTGTTGGTCTCCGATGGTGAAACGATTGTGATTGGTGGTGTGTTCGAGAACACGCAAACTAAGTCTGTTGAGAAGGTCCCGTTCTTAGGCGATTTGCCTTACCTTGGTCGCCTATTCCGCCGCGACATCGTGCAGGACAACAAGACCGAGTTGCTGGTTTTCCTCACTCCGCGCATCATGAACAACCAAGCCATTGCTGTGAACCGATGACCTAAGTGCGGAATGTAATCCTCGTGGGCCCGATGGGAGCTGGAAAGAGCACCATCGGGCGTTTGCTTGCCAAAGAACTGCGTTTGTCTTTCAAGGACTCCGACAAGGAGATCGAGCAGCGCACCGGTGCCGATATACCCTGGATTTTCGATGTCGAGGGTGAGCAGGGCTTTCGTGAGCGTGAGCGGGCGGTGATCGCCGAGCTCTCGATGCAGGACGGCCTTGTGCTGGCCACTGGTGGCGGGGCGGTTATGCGTCCGGAGAATCGCCAAGCGCTGCATGCTGGTGGCCGAGTCGTCTACCTGCATACTTCGGTGGAGCAGCAGATCGACCGCACGTCGCGTGACCGTAATCGTCCGTTGTTGCGCACGGCCAACCCGGCTCAGGTGCTCAGGGATCTGATGGCCATGCGTGATCCTTTGTATCGAGAGGTCGCCGATATCATCATCGAGACGGACGAGCGTCCGCCGCGTATGGTGGTTCAGGAAATTCTGTCGCGTCTGGAAGCCTTGTCGCCCCGTTAAAGCGCGGGGCGAACTGCGCTATCCTAGTGGCCTTTTTATCCTGGGGGCCTCATGCAGACTCTTCACGTCGATCTCGCTGAACGCAGCTATCCCATTTATATCGGTCAGGGGCTGCTGTCCCGCCCTGAACTGCTCGCGCAGCACATAGCTGGTCGGCAGGTGGCGATCGTGACCAATGACACCGTCGCGCCGCTGTATCTGCAAACACTGCTGCAGGTGCTCGAGGGCTACAGCGTCACCTCCGTGGTGCTGCCCGATGGTGAGGCGTTCAAGAACTGGGAAACCTTGCAACTGATCTTCGATGGTCTGCTGAGCGCTCGACATGATCGCCGCACCACTGTCGTGGCACTTGGTGGCGGTGTGATCGGTGATATGGCTGGCTTTGCTGCAGCCTGTTATCAGCGTGGTGTCGATTTTATCCAGGTCCCGACGACCCTGCTTTCTCAGGTCGATTCCTCGGTGGGTGGCAAGACTGGCATCAATCATCCGCTGGGCAAAAACATGGTAGGTGCCTTCTACCAGCCCAAAGCCGTTGTGATCGACACGAGCAGTCTTGATACCTTGCCGGTTCGCGAGTTGTCGGCTGGCCTTGCCGAGGTCATCAAGTATGGCCTGATCTGCGATGAGCCCTTCTTGGCATGGCTGGAACAGAATATGCCGGCCTTGCGTGCACTCGATCAGCAGGCGCTTACCTATGCTATCGAGCAATCCTGTGCGGCCAAGGCGCGTGTCGTCGGTGCGGACGAGCGTGAGTCGGGAGTGCGCGCCACTCTCAATCTCGGTCACACCTTTGGGCATGCCATCGAGACCGAGCAAGGGTATGGTGTGTGGCTGCATGGCGAGGCCGTTTCCGCTGGAACGGTGATGGCGTTGGAAATGTCCTATCGCCTGGGCTGGCTATCGGCAGCGGATCGAGACCGAGGTGTACGGCTGTTGCAGGCGGCCGGGCTGCCAGTGGTGCCGCCGCAGGATATGACGCCCGCGCAGTTCCTCGAGCATATGGCAGTGGACAAGAAGGTGCTCGATGGCCAACTGCGTCTCGTGTTGCTAAAGCGCTTGGGTGAGGCTGTAGTGACTGCCGACTACCCGCGTGAAATTCTCGACGCCACGCTGCGTAGCGATTACGCCGCGTTGGCTCAGTCGTCTAACTCTTGAAGAGTGATCCATGACCAGTTTGCATGCTGACGAAGCTTTCCTGGCGCATTACCAGTTCAGTCACGACCCCTTTGCGCCTCGAGTACCTGGTTTCAAGTTCTTCCCGGCGCAGCGCAAGCCAGTGCTGGGACAGTTGCATCATCTTGCGCGTTACAGCCAGCTATTGCTCGCCGTAGTCGGCCCCGAAGGGAGTGGCAAGACGCTGCTGCGTCAGGCATTGGTCGCCAGTACCAACAAGCAGGCGGTGCAGAGTATTGTCGTCGCGCAGGGTGTCACCGGTAGCGAGGCGCTGCTGCGCCAAGTTGCTCAGGGGCTGTCCATCGCTCAGGCCGATGTGCGTTCGATTCTGACGCAGGTAGGGCAGTTGGCGTTGACCGGGCAAGAGGTTTATCTGCTGGTCGACGACGCTGATCAGTTAGATGACGCTGCGCTGAAAGGCGTCTTGGCGCTTGCGGCGGGCAATGCCGAGGGGCGTCCGCATATCTTTCTGTTTGCGGAGCAGGATCTGTTGGCGCGCTTGGAAGCGTTGGCAGGTGGCGAGGAGTGTTATCACGCGATCGAGCTTCAGCCGTACGCTGAAGAGGAGACGCGCGACTACCTGGCTCAGCGGCTCGATGGCGCCGGCCAGAGTATTGATCTGTTGACCGAAGAGCAGATCGAGGACATTCATGTTCGTGCTCAGGGGTGGCCTGGAGCAATCAACCACGAGGCGCGTGAACTGCTGGTCGAGCAGATGCTCGCACAGCGCTCGGCTGGTCGTGGTACGGGCGGCGGTTTTGCCCTGCCGAAAAAGCATCTGTTGGCGCTGGCCGTCGTATTGGTCGGCGTTGCTGCTGCCTGGTTCATGCAGGGGCGGGAATCTGCCCCGCCTGCGCCGGTGGCCAGCAACACGTCGCTACCTTTGCAGTCTTCCGCGCCGGCCGTAGAAGCTGAAGAGCCGGCGCAAGCGCCTGCTACAGAGAGTCGCGCGCCAGCTATCGAGTTCGCGGGTGCCAGTCAGCCACTGCCGTTGCCGCTTGTGGGTGAGTCCCAGAGCGTGATTCGCCAGCCGTTGGCTGAGGCAGCTGGCGAAGAATTGGATAACTTCGAGCCGGAGCCCTCGACAGCAACGCCGCCGTCAACTCCAATCGCTGCTGCACCTGCACCTGCACCTGCACCTGCACCTGCACCTGCACCTGCACCTGCACCTGCACCTGCACAGCAGCCTGAACCGGCTACACCCAAACCAGCGACCCCGGCCCCGGCCCCGGCTCCCGCTCCGGCTGCCACGCCCAAACCTGCGCCCGCTACGGCAGCGGCCAATGCACATGCGGGCAGTTGGTACGCGCAGCAGCCAGCCTCCCGCTATGCCTTGCAAGTGGTCGGGTCGCGCTCGGAGGCCAACATTCAGGCGTTGGTACGTGAGGGTGGTAGCGAATATCGTTATTTCAAGAAGGTCCACCAGGGGCAGCCGCTGTATGTGCTGACCTATGGTAGTTTTGCCAGTCGCGACGCCGCTCAGGCGGCCGTGAAAACTCTGCCGGCCAAGCTGCAGGCCGGTAAACCCTGGCCTCGTACGCTGGGCAGTATCCAGCAGGAAATGAGCCGTTAGACGCTCTGTCCCAAGATGACCGCCTGGTCGTTAGCACGACCTTGCGGTCTTATCCTTCGTTTTTGCGACATAAACTTTCACCCCCTCGTCACGAAAATTTGTGACGAGATGGGTGGATATGTACAATGACCTCCCTTTTGCCCATGCAAAGCTGGCCCGTGCCCGCTTTTCGGGTTCAAGTCATTGAATTAGAAAGCAATTTGCCTGAAGTTTAGGCAGCCTGGTGAGAGTTTCCCCTATGAAAGCAGGTTTGTACCGTCCTGATGAGTTCAAGGATAACTGCGGCTTCGGCTTGATCGCCCATATGCAAGGTGAGCCTAGTCATCACCTGCTCAATACCGCTATTGAGGCCCTCACCTGCATGACTCACCGCGGCGGTATCAACGCCGACGGCAAGACCGGTGATGGCTGTGGCCTGCTGATCCAGAAGCCCGACCAATTCCTGCGCGCGATCGCCCAGGAGCAATTCGGCGTCGAACTGCCTGCGCAATATGCGGTGGGCATGGTGTTCTTCAATCAGGATTCGGCCAAGGCCGAAACCGCGCGCGAGAACATGAACCGCGAAATCCTCGCGGCCGGCCTGCAACTGGTCGGCTGGCGCAAGGTGCCGATCGATACCAGCGTACTGGGTCGTCTGGCACTGGAGCGCCTGCCGCAGATCGAGCAGGTGTTCATCGGCGGTGATGGTCTGAGCGACCAGGAATTCGCCATCAAGCTGTTCAGCGCCCGTCGTCGCTCGTCTGTCGCCAATGCCGACGACAGCGACCACTACATCTGCAGCTTCTCGCACAAGACCATCATCTACAAAGGTCTGATGATGCCGGCGGACCTGCAGCAGTTCTACCCGGACCTGGGTGACGAGCGCCTGCAGACCGCCATCGCGGTTTTCCACCAGCGCTTCTCCACCAACACCCTGCCGAAGTGGCCGCTGGCACAGCCTTTCCGCTATCTCGCGCACAACGGCGAGATCAACACCATTACCGGCAACCGCAACTGGGCGCAGGCCCGTCGCACCAAGTTCGCCAACGAGCTGATTCCTGATCTCGACGAGCTGGGCCCGCTGGTCAACCGCGTCGGCTCCGACTCCTCGAGCATGGACAATATGCTCGAGCTGATGGTCACCGGCGGCATCGATCTGTTCCGCGGCCTGCGCATGATCATTCCGCCGGCCTGGCAGAACGTCGAGACCATGGACGCCGACCTGCGCGCGTTCTACGAATACAACTCCATGCACATGGAGCCCTGGGATGGTCCGGCCGGCGTGGTGCTGACCGATGGTCGCCATGCCGTGTGCCTGCTCGACCGTAACGGTCTGCGCCCGGCGCGCTGGGTTACCACCAAGAACGGATACATCACCCTGGCGTCGGAAATCGGCGTGTGGGACTACCAGCCTGAGGACGTCATCGCCAAAGGCCGTGTCGGCCCGGGGCAGATCCTCGCCGTCGACACCGAGACCGGCCAGGTGCTGGATACCGAGTCCATCGACAGCCGCCTGAAGTCGCGCCACCCTTACAAGCTGTGGCTGCGCAAACATGCCCAGCGTATCAAGGCGACGCTGGAAGACCGCGACCATGGTTCGGCCTTCTACGACCCGGATCAGCTCAAGCAGTACATGAAGATGTTTCAGGTCACCTTCGAGGAGCGTGACCAGGTGCTGCGCCCGCTCGGTGAGCAGGGCCAGGAAGCCGTCGGCTCCATGGGCGATGACACGCCGATGGCCGTACTCAGCCAGCGCGTGCGCTCGCCCTACGATTACTTCCGCCAGCAGTTCGCGCAGGTCACCAACCCGCCGATCGACCCGCTGCGCGAAGCGATCGTCATGTCCCTGGAAATCTGCCTGGGTGCCGAGCGCAACATCTTCAGCGAGTCGCCGGAGCACGCCACCCGCGTGATCCTCAGCAGCCCGGTGATCTCGCCGGCCAAGTGGCGTGCGCTGATGAACTTGGATCGTCCAGGCTTCGACCGTCATGTCATCGACATGAACTACGACGAGTCGCTGGGTCTGGAAGCTGCCGTGCGCAACATGGCCGACCAGGCCGAGGAAGCCGTGCGTGCCGGCAAGGTGCTGCTGGTACTGACCGACCGTCACATCGCTCCTGGCAAGCTGCCGGCGCATGCTGCGCTGGTCACTGGCGCCGTGCATCACCGCCTGACCGAGAAAGGCCTGCGCTGCGACTGCAACATCCTGGTGGAAACCGCCACCGCGCGTGACCCGCACCACTACGCCGTGCTGCTGGGCTTCGGCGCTTCGGCGGTGTATCCGTTCCTGGCCTACGAAGTGCTGGGCGACCTGATCCGTACCGGCGAAGTGCTGGGCGATCTGTACGAAGTCTTCAAGTACTACCGCAAGGGCATCTCCAAAGGCCTGCTGAAGATCCTGTCGAAGATGGGCATCTCCACGGTCGCGTCCTATCGCGGTGCGCAACTGTTCGAGGCGGTCGGCCTGGCTGACGAAGTCACCGAGCTGTGCTTCCGGGGTGTGGCCAGCCGCATCCAGGGGGCGCGTTTCGTCGATATCGAAAGCGAGCAGAAGCTGCTGGCCTTCGAGGCCTGGAACAACCGCAAGTCGATCCAGCAGGGCGGCCTGCTCAAGTTCGTCTACGGTGGCGAATACCACGCCTACAACCCGGACGTGGTACGCACGTTGCAGGACGCCGTGCAGCAGGGCAACTACGAGAAGTACAAGGAATACTCGAAGCTGGTCGACACCCGTCCGGTGTCGATGATCCGTGACCTGCTCAAGGTCAAGGAATCCACTGCGCCGATCAGCCTCGACGAAGTCGAGCCGCTGCAGTCGATCTTCAAGCGCTTCGACGCCGCCGGCATCTCCCTCGGCGCGCTGTCGCCTGAGGCGCACGAGGCGCTGGCCGAGGCGATGAACCGTCTGGGTGGTCGCTCCAACTCCGGTGAGGGCGGCGAAGACCCGGCCCGCTACGGCACCATCAAGAGCTCGAAGATCAAGCAGGTGGCCACCGGCCGCTTTGGCGTGACCCCGGAATACCTGGTCAACGCCGAAGTGCTGCAGATCAAGGTGGCCCAGGGCGCCAAGCCCGGTGAGGGCGGCCAGCTGCCGGGCGGCAAGGTCAACGGCCTGATCGCCAAACTGCGCTACGCGGTGCCAGGCGTAACGCTGATTTCGCCGCCGCCGCACCACGACATCTACTCGATCGAAGACCTGGCGCAGCTGATCTATGACCTCAAGCAGGTCAACCCGAAGGCGCTGGTATCGGTCAAGCTGGTGGCGGAAGCCGGCGTCGGCACCATCGCTGCCGGTGTGGCCAAGGCCTACGCCGACCTGATCACCATTTCCGGCTACGACGGCGGTACCGGCGCTTCGCCGCTGACCTCCATCCGCTATGCCGGTGCGCCGTGGGAGCTGGGCCTGGCTGAAACTCACCAGACCCTGCGCGGCAACGACCTGCGCGGCAAGGTGCGGGTACAGACCGACGGTGGTCTGAAAACCGGCCTGGACGTGATCAAGGCAGCCATCCTCGGCGCCGAGAGCTTCGGCTTCGGTACTGCGCCGATGGTGGCCCTGGGCTGCAAATACCTGCGCATCTGCCACCTGAACAACTGCGCCACCGGCGTGGCCACGCAGAACGATAAGCTGCGCAAGGATCATTTCATCGGCACCGTCGATATGGTGATGAACTTCTTCACCTACGTCGCCGAGGAAACCCGCGAGTGGCTGGCCAAGCTGGGCGTGCGCAGCCTGGAAGAGCTGATCGGGCGTACCGACTTGCTCGAAGTGCTGCCGGGCGAAACCGCCAAGCAGGGCAACCTGGATCTGTCGCCGCTGCTGGCCAGCGCGCATATCCCGGCTGACAAGCCGCAGTTCTGCCAGGTGCCGAAGAACCCGCCGTTCGACGAAGGCCTGCTGGCCGAGAAGATGGTGGACATGGCCAAGGACGCCATCGTCGGCAAGACCGGTGGTGAGTTCGAGCTCAATATCGGTAACTGCGACCGCTCCATCGGTGCGCGTATTTCCGGTGAGATCGCCCGCGTGCATGGCAACCAGGGCATGAATGACGCGCCGATCACCTTCCGCTTCAAGGGCACTGCTGGTCAGAGCTTCGGTGTGTGGAACGCCGGTGGTCTGAACCTGCGCCTGGAGGGTGACGCCAACGACTACGTGGGCAAGGGCATGACCGGCGGCAAGATCGTCATCACCCCGCCGGCCGGCAGCCCGTTCGCCACCGAGGACAGCGCCATCATCGGCAACACCTGTCTGTACGGTGCAACCGGCGGCAAGCTGTTCGCCACCGGCACTGCGGGCGAGCGTTTCGCCGTGCGTAACTCCGGCGCCCACGCCGTGGTGGAAGGCACTGGCGACCACTGCTGCGAGTACATGACCGGCGGCTTCGTCTGCGTACTGGGCAAGACCGGCTACAACTTCGGCTCGGGCATGACCGGCGGCTTCGCCTACGTGCTCGATCTGGACAACGGCTTCTACGACCGCGTCAACCATGAGTTGGTGGAAATCCAGCGCATCAACAACGAAGCGATGGAGGCCTACCGCAGCCACCTGGAAAGCGTGCTGGCCGAGTATGTCGAGGAAACCGGTAGCGAGTGGGGTCAGAACCTGCTGGAAAACCTGGACGATTACCTGCGCAAGTTCTGGCTGGTGAAACCGAAAGCGGCCAGTCTGAAGTCGCTGCTGTCCAGCACCCGTGCCAACCCGCAATAAGAATGCGCCTGAAGTGGTTTGATGAGGTAATGCAATGACTGAACGTCTGAATAACGACTTCCAGTTCATCGAAGTCGGGCGCAAAGACCCGAAGAAGAAACTGCTGCGTCAGCGCAAGAAGGAATTCGTCGAGATCTACGACAACTTCAAGCCGGCGCAGGCTGCAGACCAGGCGCATCGCTGCCTGGGCTGCGGCAACCCGTATTGCGAGTGGAAGTGCCCGGTGCACAACTTCATTCCGAACTGGCTCAAGCTGGTGTCGGAAGGCAACATCCTGGCCGCCGCTGAGCTCTCGCACCAGACCAACACCCTGCCGGAAGTCTGCGGCCGTGTGTGCCCGCAGGATCGCCTCTGCGAAGGTGCCTGCACCCTCAATGACGGCTTCGGCGCGGTGACCATCGGCTCGGTGGAGAAGTACATCACCGATACCGCCTTCGCCATGGGCTGGCGCCCGGACATGTCCAAGGTCAAACCGACCGGCAAACGCGTTGCGGTGATCGGTGCCGGCCCGGCCGGTCTGGGCTGCGCCGACGTGCTGGTGCGCAACGGCGTGACCCCGGTGGTATTCGACAAGAACCCGGAAATCGGTGGCCTGCTGACCTTCGGTATCCCCGAGTTCAAGCTGGAAAAGACCGTGCTCAGCCGCCGCCGTGAAGTCTTCACCGGCATGGGCATCGAGTTCCGCCTGAACACCGAGATCGGCAAGGACGTGACCATGCAGCAGTTGCTGGATGAGTACGATGCCGTGTTCATGGGCATGGGCACCTACACCTACATGAAGGGCGGCTTCCCGGGCGAGGATCTGCCAGGCGTGTATGACGCGCTGGACTTCCTCATCGCCAACGTCAACCGCAACCTCGGTTTCGAGAAGTCGCCGGAAGACTTCATCGACATGAAGGGCAAGCGCGTTGTGGTACTGGGCGGTGGCGACACCGCGATGGACTGCAACCGCACCTCGATCCGTCAGGGCGCCAAGGCCGTGACCTGTGCCTACCGCCGTGACGAAGAGAACATGCCGGGCTCGCGCAAGGAAGTGAAGAACGCCAAGGAAGAGGGCGTGAAATTCCTCTTCAACCGCCAGCCCATCGCCATCGTCGGCGACGGCAAGGTGGAAGGCATCAAGGTGGTCGAGACCCGTCTCGGCGAGCCGGATGCCCGTGGCCGCCGTAGCCCCGAGCCGATTCCGGGCTCCGAGGAAGTCATCCCGGCCGAGGCCGTGCTGATCGCCTTCGGTTTCCGCCCGAGCCCGGCGCCCTGGTTCGAGCAGTTCGAGATCCAGACCGACAGCCAGGGCCGCGTCGTAGCGCCCGAGCAGTCGCAGTTCAAACACCAGACCAGCAACCCGAAGATCTTCGCCGGTGGCGACATGGTGCGCGGTTCCGATCTGGTGGTGACGGCGATCTTCGAAGGCCGCAACGCTGCCGAAGGTATCCTCGACTACCTCGGCGTCTGAAACAGCGGCTGCAAGTAAGAGCGAAAGCTGCTTGTAGCCGATGGATCGTCGCAACGTGAAAGGCACGGCATTCGCCGTGCCTTTTGCATTGTGCCTGTCGTTCTCGGCTTGTCGCGATCTTTAGTGTATTGCTATATTGATACACATGAATCCTGAAGCCTTGCATATCGAACCCGCTTCGCCCGATCCCATCTATCGGCAGATCGTTGGCCAGATCGTGCGTCTGGTCGCCGCCGGGCAGTGTCCGCCCGGTACGCGCCTGCCGTCGGTGCGTGAGGTGGCGGCCGTACACGCCATCAACCCCATGACGGTCTCCAAGGCCTATTCGCTGCTGGAAGAGCAGGGGGTGCTCGAGCGCCTTCGCGGTATCGGCATGGTGGTCGCGGCGCAGGTCGATGGCCGCCAACCAAGTGCTGAGCGTGCGCAGGCACTGGCACCACTGCTGGCCGAGCTGTCTCGCCAGGCGCGCCAGCTGGATCTGGATTTCCAACAGGTAACGGACGCTTTACGCCCTTTGATGGAGAACAAGGAATGAGTGCAGTGTGCAACCTGGATGCAGTGATCGAGGTTCGTGGGCTCGACAAGCGCTATGCCGAGCGTCAGGTGCTGGATGATGTCTCGCTGCGTGTCGAGCCGGGCAGCATTCTCGGTCTGATCGGCCGCAACGGAGCGGGCAAGAGCACCTTGCTGCGTTGCATACTGTGATTGCTGCGCGCCGATTCTGGCGAGGCTCGTGTCCTGGGGCGGGACGCGTTGAGTCTGGATGACCAGGTGAAGGGCGCGCTGAGCTACGTGCCGCAGCAGCCCGACAGCTTTGCCTGGATGACGGTCGGCGCCATGCTGGATTTTGTCGGGAGCCTCTATCCGCAATGGGATCGAGCCTTGGTGCAGCGTTTACAGGCGCGCTGGGAGCTGGATGGCAAGCGCCGGCTGAGCCTGTTGTCACCGGGTCAGCGCCAGCAGGTGGCGCTGATTCGTGCGCTGGGCAGCCGCCCGCGCCTGCTGGTGTTGGACGAGCCGGCGTCGGCGCTCGACCCGCTGGCACGCCGTGAACTGCTCGGCGAAGTGATCGACAGCGCCTGCGAGCAGGGTGCCACGGTGATCCTCTCCAGCCACATCATTTCCGACCTGGAGCGTATCGCCAGCGAGGTGGCTTTCCTGCATAAGGGGCGCCTGCTGTTGCAGGCGCCGCTGGACACGCTGAAGGACGAGGTGCGGCGTATTCACTTGCCCGCCAGCGCGCCGCTGATGGATGCGCCCTTGCCCGGTGAGCTGGCCCGCCATCGCCTGGCGGACGGTGGCTACAGCTTGCTGCTGCGCATGGGTGATGGAGCAGTGCCGGCGCTCGCCATGTATCCGGCGCAGGCGCTGGGGCTGGAAGACCTGTTCGTGGAGCTGGCGCGATGAGCTGGGGTTTTCTTCGTGCCCTGTTGCCAGAAACCTGGCGGGTGCTTTTCGCAGCCTCGGTATTCGGTATTACCTTGTGGGGGACGCTGGCGGTTGGACGAGGGCTGGAGCCGATTATGGCGAGCCAGATCCAGCTGCTTGGCTGGATGATGGCTGGCTTTCTCTGGACACTGCTGACTGGCGCCCGTGCCTGCTGCCTGGCGTATGGCATGTCGAGCCTGCGCTTGCCAGGAGTACGGCGTGCCCTGCTCGGCGGTGCTGGGCTGCATCTGCTGCTGGCGCTCGGCCTGCCACTGCTAGCGCTGCGCCTGAGCTGCCCGCAAGTGGATCATCTGCTGCTCGGCGGTGGTCTGCTGCTGGGCTGCGCTCTGGCGGCGTTGCTGCTGGCGCTGCCGGGGTATCGTTGGGCGGGATTGGCGATGATACCGGTAGGTTTTCTGATCGCCAGCCATTACCCGCTGTGGTGGCCGCAAACGGTGGGCGAGTACTGGGGGCTGGGGTGCACCGTGCTGACTGTGGTTGCGCTGCTCTGGGGTTGGCTGTGCGGGCCGGGAAGCGGCTGGCAGCCGATGGCGGTCGGTGTGGATATGCCCGCGGTTAGCGCCTTGCGGGCGGAGCTGCAGTCTTGCGCGACGCTGGTTGCGTCCGAGCCCGCTTGTGCAGCGTCCGATCAGCGTTTGGTCGAGGTGCTCGGCCCTGGCCTAAAAAGTATCAGCCAGCTTTCCAGCTGGCGTAGCTGTTTGCTGGGCGGAACCTTCCTGCTGGTATGCCTGGGTACCGTGCTCTGGCTGGAGCCTGATGGTGGTAACCGTATGCTGGTGGGCTACGGTCTGGTGGCTTTTTTTGTGCTGATGATGTCGGTACCGGCACGGTATCTGCTGACAGTGCAGGCCAGTGCCAGTCAATCGTTGCTTGCCGAGTTACTACTGTTACCTGGACTACCGCGACAATGGCTGCGGATGCTGTGCCGGCAGATCCTGCGGGTCATGACCGAGCGTTTGGCACTGCTGGGGCTGATGCTCAGCCTGGTGGCCTGGGATTATGGCTTTGCACCGGCTTGGCTGCTGTGGTTCGCGCTGCTGCTTCTGGTGTTGCTGCCGCTGAGTCTGTTGCAGGCGCTGCTGGTCTGCGGCCATAGCAAGCGGCCGCGCTACTGGCTGGTGATCGATGGGGTGATGACGGGGCTGGCCATTGCCAGCAGTAGCCTGTTGCTGAGGGGCGACGGCAGCGCCGCCGCCTGGCTGCTGCCGGCCTGGCTGGCGCTGGGTGTAACCTTTGCTGGGCTGTGTGTCATCGCTTACCAGCGCCTGTCGCGGCGTGGTGCGCCATTCTTTTCCTGATGGCTAGGCTATGGTCGCCTGCGCGGCTGCGCTCGATAGTCGCGCGGGTCGATGGCGAAGCTCTCCAGGCGTGAGCGTAGGGTGGTGGGCTTGAGCTCCAGCAAGCGCGCCGCGCCGTCCTTCCCCGATATTCTGCCTGCGCAGGCCGTCAGCGCCGCGATCAGGTTTTCGCGCATCTGCCGGCGTTGCTCGCCCTGAGTGAAAATCCGCATTTCCTGTTCCACCTGTGGCTGTGACGGCGCGTCGTTACCGCTGTCGTTGGGCAGATCAAGGCGCAGTCGAGTGCCGGGCGAAATGATCACCGCGCGCTCGATCAGGTTCTCCAACTCACGAATGTTGCCCGGCCAGGAATAGGCCTGCAGGCGTTGGATGTCGGCCAGGCGCAGGCTGGGCTCAGGGCGGTTGAGCTGGCGACAGGCGCGGCTGAGAAAGTGCTGGGCTAGCGGCGGAATGTCTTCCGGGCGCTGACGCAGCGGCGCCGACTCGATGGGGAAGACGTTGAGGCGAAAGTACAGGTCTTCGCGGAAGCGGCCGGCACGTACTTCCTGGCGCAGGTCACGGTTGGTGGCAGCGATCACGCGCACGTCGACCTGGCGTGTGCGGGTGTCGCCGACCCGCTCCAGCTGCTGTTCCTGCAGCACGCGCAGCAGCTTGCTCTGCAGTTCCAGGGGAATTTCGCCGACCTCGTCGAGAAACAGCGTGCCGCCGTCGGCTAGTTCGAAGCGCCCGACGCGGTCGTTCAGCGCGCCGGTGAAGGCGCCGCGGATATGGCCGAAGAACTCGCTCTCGAACAGTTCGCGCGGCACCGCCGCGCAGTTCACCCGGATCAGTGGGCGGCGGCTGCGCCCGCTGTTGTCATGAATGGCGCGGGCGATCAGCTCCTTGCCGGTGCCTGACTCGCCAGTGATCAGTACGTTGGCGCCGGTGGGGGCGACCAGCTCGATCTGATGGATTACCTGCTGCATGACGGCGCTGCGCCCAACCAGGTCGTGCTGGGCGTACTCGCCACGAATTTCCTCCTGCAGGTAGGCATTCTCCAGCTCCAGGCGTTGCTTGAGTTGCTGCACCTCGCTCAGTGCCTGGCGCAGCCGGCGCTCGGTCTCCAGGCGCTCGCTGATGTCACGAAACACCACCACGGCGCCGACCAGTTCGCCGTCGTCACGCAGCGGCGTGCTGGTGTAATCCACCGGGATCGGTTTGCCGTCCTTGTTCCAGAACACCTCGTCGGCCACCTGATGCACCTCGCCGTCGTTGAAGGCGGCGTAGATCGGGCAGGTATGGCCGTCGTAGGTGCTGCCGTCGGGATGGTGGTGGTGAATCAGGTCGTGAATGTTGTGGCCGATCAGGTCGTCGGCGCGCCAGCCGAGAATGCGCTCGGCCGCCGGGTTGACGAAGGTGGTCTCGCCATTACGGTTGACCCCGTAGATGCCCTCGCCAGCGGCGCCGAGGATCAGCTGATTCTGCCGCTCGAACTGGCGGAAGATGCGTTCCACGCCCTGCCATTCGAGCAGTCCCTGACGTTGATAGCGCTCGGCTTCAGCGAGCCCGCGCAGGGCGTCGAGGCGGCGACGCTGTTGGATCAGCAGGCCGAGCAGGGTAGTGCCGTCACGCGTCAGCCGGCTGCCGTCGATTTCCACCTCCAGCGGCTCGCCGTCGCGACGTAGCAGCCCGAGGCCGTCGCGCCAGGCATTGCCGCGCACCTGCACCTCTTCGGTGAAGGTGACCAGTGCTCCGAGGTCATGCGCCCAGAGACGGCTGGCGCGCAGTGTGAGCAACTCTTCCTGTGGCCAGCCGAGCAGGGCGCAACAGGCTGGATTGGCATGCAGGATGCGGTCGTGGATTGGATCGATGACCAGGCTGGCGCTCTGCATGTGTTGCAGCAACAACTGACTGGCGGCATTGGGATCGGGCATCGCGGCGCTCTCGGGATTGGCCTGTCAGGTCGTTATCCAAAGGGCGTGCCAGTTGACGAGATATCGTTTTTTAATCTGACGAATTCTCGCGAATAACGATATTTCGTATTTATTTTATTGCTTTAAAGTCTTTATTTTTCAATTACTTAATTTGTTTTTTTGAGCTGGTACAGCTCCTGCAATAGCTGACATGAACCGGCCAGCAATGGCCCAGCCCAGTCAGCGCCCGCCTCACCAATCTGAGGCAGGCCATCGCAGGAGTGATCACGATGAGCGTCAACAGCCTGGACGATCCATTCAGCCCCGACAGCGAGCTTTCCCATGCCGCCGGGTGTGCTTGCCAGCGTTGCACGCCGAGTGCCGCTGCGCTGCCCGATGACAGCGAGGCCATGCTCGATCGCGCGGTGGAGAACGCCATCGTGCGTGGTGTGTTCGGCCATAACGATTTCTCCCGGCGCAGTTTCATGGGAATGATCGGTGGCGGTGTCGCGGCGGCGATTCTGGGCAGCATGATCCCGCTGGATGCGGTCAAGGCGGCGGTCAAGGACAGCCTCGGTCCGTTGGAGAAGACCAAGCTGAAGATCGGCTTCGTGCCCATCACCTGCGCCACGCCGATCATCATGGCCGAGCCGATGGGCTTCTACGCCAAGTACGGCCTGGAGGTGGAAACGGTGAAGACCGCCGGCTGGGCGGTGGCGCGCGACAAGTCGCTGGCCGGCGAATACGACGCCTCGCACATGCTCTCGCCGATGCCGCTGGCCATCAGCCTGGGGCTGGGTTCGACGCAGACGCCTTTCGTCATGCCGGCGCTGGAAAACGTCAACGGCCAGGCCATCGTGCTCGGCATGCAGCACCAGGACAAGCGCGATCCGAAACTGTGGAAGGGCATGCGCTTCGGTGTGCCGTTCGAATACTCGATGCACAACTTCCTGTTGCGTTATTACGTCGCCGAGCATGGCCTGGACCCGGATCGCGACATCCAGATTCGCGTAGTGCCGCCACCGGAGATGGTCGCCAACCTGCGCGCCGGCAACCTCGATGGTTTCCTCTCGCCGGACCCGTTCAACCAGCGCGCGGTGTGGGAGAAGGTCGGCTTCATCCACCTGCTGACCAAGGAACTGTGGCCGGGCCATCCGTGCTGCGCCTTCGCCTGCAGCCAGCGCTTCGCCAGCGAGAATCCCAATACCTATGGCGCGCTGCTGCATGCGCTGATCGATGCCACGCAGTATTCCTCCAAGGCCGAGAACCGCAAGGCGGTGGCCGAGGCTATCTCCACCCGCAACTACCTCAACCAGCCGGTGCCGGTGGTGCAGCAGGTGCTCAGTGGGCGCTATGCCGATGGCCTGGGCAACATTCATGACGAGCCGCAGCGCATCGACTTCGATCCGTTCCCCTGGCAGTCGATGGCCGTGTGGATCCTCACCCAGATGAAGCGCTGGGGCTATCTGCAAGGGGATGTCGACTACCGCAACATCGCCGAGCGGGTCTTCCTCGCGGCTGACGCCGGCAAGGTGATGAAAGAGCTCGGCCTGCCGGTGCCAGCCGACGCCTACAAATCCTTCAGCGTGATGGGCAAACCCTTCGACCCGGCCGATCCGGACGGTTACCTGGCCAGCTTCGCCATGCGGAGGTCGTGATGAAAGCGTCCATTTCCCTGCGCGCGGCGATTCTTTCCGTTGTGCTGCTGGTTCTGCTGCTGGTGGTCTGGGAGGTGCTCTGCCGCGTGCCCGCCAGCGCCGCAGTCAGTGCCGATGACGAATACGCCCTGCTCATGGGCGAGGCCGAGCAGGAAGCACGGGTGCCGCCACCTTCGGTGGTGCTGGCGCATGCCTACGCCGAGCTGAGCCAGCCGTTCTATGACAACGGGCCGAACGACAAGGGCATCGGCATCCAGCTCGCGCATTCGTTGTACCGGGTACTGACCGGCTACCTGCTGGCGGCGCTGGTGGCGATCCCGGTCGGCTTCGTCATCGGCATGTCGCCGCTGATGTACCGCGCGCTCAACCCCTTCATCCAGATCCTGCGGCCGATCTCGCCGCTGGCCTGGATGCCACTGGCGCTGTTCGTGATCAAGGATTCGCAGACCTCGGCGATCTTCGTGATCTTCATCTGCTCGGTATGGCCGATGCTGCTCAACACCGCCTTCGGGGTGGCGGGCGTGCGTCGCGACTGGATCAACGTTGCCCGCACCCATGAGCTGAGCCCGCTGCGCACGGCGTTCAGCGTGATCCTGCCCGCCGCCATGCCGACCATCCTTACCGGTATGCGTATTTCGGTCGGTATCGCCTGGCTGGTGATCGTCGCCGCCGAGATGCTCGTCGGTGGCACCGGTATTGGTTACTACGTGTGGAACGAGTGGAACAACCTCAACCTGGCCAGCGTGATCTTCTCGATTCTGATGATCGGCGTGGTCGGCATGCTGCTCGACCTTCTGCTGGGCAGCGTCGCCCGTCTCGTCAGCTACCAGGAGTGATGTCATGTCCCGCTATTTTCTCGATGCCCGCCGCCTGGCCAAACGCTTCCCGCAACCCGGCAACGAGCCGCTGACGGTCTTCGAAGACGTCAGCTTCGGTCTCGACCAGGGCGAGTTCGTCTGCATCATCGGTCACTCCGGCTGTGGCAAGTCGACCATCCTCAACGCCCTGGCCGGGCTCGACAGCTTCAGCGAGGGCACGCTGGAGATGGCCGGCAAGGAAGTCGCCGGGCCCAGCCTCGAACGCGGCGTGGTGTTCCAGAACTACAGCCTGCTGCCCTGGCTCAGCGCGCTGGAGAACGTGGAGTTCGGCGTGCGTGCGCGTTTCCCGCAGTGGTCGAAGGAGCAGCGCCGTGGGCACAGCCGCAAGTACCTGGAAATGGTCGGCCTGGGCGGCTCCGAGGCGCGCAAGCCGGCGCAGCTGTCCGGCGGCATGCGCCAGCGCGTGAGCATCGCCCGCGCCTTCGCTACCCAGCCGCAGTTGCTGCTGCTCGATGAACCCTTCGGTGCGCTGGACGCCCTGACCCGAGGGGTGATCCAGGACGAGCTGATCAAGATCTGGAGCGCCACCAAGCAGACGGTGTTCATGATCACCCATGACATCGACGAGGCGATCCTGCTCTCCGACCGCATCCTGCTGATGACCAACGGCCCGCAGGCACGTATCGCCGAGTCGGTGCGCATCGACCTGCCACGGCCACGGCAGCGCGACCAAGTGATTCATCACCCGGCGTACTACCGCATCCGTAACCACCTCGTGGACTTTCTGGTGAACCGCTCGCACGAGCTGCGCGGCCGCACCGTGGCCGACGAGCAAGGCTTCCCGCCCGAAATCAACCCTGCCCTGGACGAGCCGGCAGCGGCCGCCAGGGTCGTACCTCTGACCCCTGTGAAGGAGTTTCACCATGGATAAGCAACAGATGCGCATCACCATCACCGCCGCCAAAGAGCGCCTTGGCCTGGACTGGGCCGCACTTGGCCAGGGCATCGGCATGTCGCCGGTGTGGACGACCTCCGCCTGCCTGGGCATGAACAGCATGCCCAAGGCGCAGGCAGATGCCCTGTGCGAGATGCTCGAATTGCCGGTGGAGGTCTCCACCGCACTGCAGGCGTTCCCGCACAAGCACTGGGACAAGGCCGTGCCCACCGACCCGTTGATCTACCGCTTCTACGAGATGATCAACGTCTACGGCGAGACCATCAAGGAACTGATCCACGAGGAATTCGGCGACGGCATCATGAGCGCCATCGACTTCAGCATGGACATTTCCCGCGTCGCCGACCCCAAGGGTGACCGCGTGCAGATCGTGCTCAACGGCAAGTTCCTGCCCTATCGCAGCTGGTGAATCGTCGCGGCATATCGTCGCGACGGACAAAAGGCACGGCACCCGCCGTGCCTTTTGTTTAGCGCTCTGCGAAAATGCCCGCACTTTTTTCGCCGGATGCCGCCATGACCGCCCTGAAGAACGACCGTTTCCTTCGTGCTCTGCTCAAGCAACCCGTGGATGTCACGCCGATCTGGATGATGCGCCAGGCCGGCCGCTATCTGCCGGAGTACCGCGCGACCCGGGCCAAGGCCGGCGACTTCGTGAGCCTGATGAAGAACCCGGAGCTGGCTTGCGAGGTCACCATCCAGCCGCTGGATCGCTACCCGCAACTGGATGCGGCGATCCTGTTCTCCGACATCCTCACCATTCCCGATGCCATGGGCCAGGGCCTCTACTTCGAGACCGGCGAAGGCCCGCGTTTCAAGAAAGTGGTCAGCAGCCTGGTCGACATTGAGGCGCTGCCGATTCCCGATCCAGAGCGGGATCTGGGCTATGTGATGGACGCCGTGCGCACCATTCGCCGTGAACTCAATGGCCGCGTACCGCTGATCGGCTTCTCCGGCAGCCCCTGGACGCTGGCTACCTACATGGTCGAAGGCGGTTCGTCGAAGGACTTCCGCAAGACCAAGGCCATGCTCTACGACAATCCCCAGGCCTTGCACGCGCTGCTCGACAAGTTGGCACAATCGGTCACGGCCTACCTCAACGGGCAGATCCTGGCCGGTGCGCAGGCGGTACAGATTTTCGATTCCTGGGGCGGCGCGCTGTCGGCAGCGGCCTATCAGGAGTTCTCCCTGGCCTACATGAAGAAGATCGTCGATGGCCTGATCCGCGAGCACGACGGGCGTCGTGTGCCGGTGATCCTGTTCACCAAGGGCGGTGGCCTGTGGCTCGAATCCCTGGCGGACACCGGCGCAGAGGCGCTGGGCCTGGACTGGACCTGCGACATCGGCAGTGCGCGTGCCCGTGTCGGTGCCAAGGTCGCCCTGCAGGGCAACATGGACCCGGCGGTGCTGTACGCCAAGCCGGCGGCGATTCGTGCCGAGGTGGCGCGCATTCTGGCCGCCTACGGCGCTGGTAGCGGCCATGTGTTCAACCTTGGCCATGGCATCACCCCGGAAGTCGACCCGGCTCATGCAGGCGCCTTCTTCGAGGCTGTACATGAGTTGTCGGCGCAGTATCACCAGTGATGCATGAAAAAGCCCGGCAATGCCGGGCTTTTTTAGTTAGAAGCCTGTGCGGTACTTGGTGTCGACCTTGCGCTTTTCCAGCGTGTACTGAGCGATATCGAGTTGGCCACTGCCGAGCTGATCGTCCAGCTCCTGCATGTCGCGCTCATGCAGCTTGGCGATATGAGCCTTGGTCACGTTGTAATTGATGCTGCGTGCCGCATCGTAGCCGCTGATAGGGTCCCATAGAATGGATATAGGCCAGAGCAGCAGGTTGGCTACCCCAAATCCATACTCACGCCCGTAGAAAGAGCCGCCTCCAGGCAGCAGCCCAAGTGCCGCACCGGTACCCGGGCTCTTTTCCTGAATGGCCAGGCCACGGGCTTCATAGGAGTCGAGTTCAGCTTTCTGTACAGAGTTGAGCCCGTTGGCGCAGCCGGTGGTAATAGCCAGAAGGCCGCCAATCAGTAGTGTGCGCAGGTATGGCATTGCATGTCCTTGATTTGTAAGTGTAGTCCTGAGGTGCTCGGTGGCGCGGGCGCAAACTATCATGCGTGGTGGCTCTTGGCTATCATTTGCGGGTTTTTTTCGACGCCTCGCGCTTGTCACAGCCTTTGCATAGAATCCGAGGTCACTCAGGCTCAGGGAGGTGTGCGATGCGACGTGTGGTGTTCAACCAGAAGGGGGGCGTGGGCAAGTCCAGCATCGCCTGTAATCTCGCCGCGGTCAGTGCGGCGCAGGGCTACCGGACGCTACTGATCGACCTGGATGCCCAGGCCAACTCGACCCACTACCTCACCGGGCTCACCGGCGAGGAAATTCCCATGGGCATTGCCGACTTCTTCAAGCAGACCCTGGCTTCCGGGCCTTTTGCCAAGAAGGGCAAGGTGGATATCTACGAGACGCCGTTCGACAACCTGCATGTGGTTACCGCCACGGCCGAGCTGGCCGAGCTGCAGCCGAAGCTGGAGCAGAAACACAAGATCAACAAGCTGCGCAAACTGCTTGACGAACTGGCCGAAGATTACGACCACATTTACCTGGATACACCGCCGGCACTGAATTTCTATACGGTTTCCGCGCTGATTGCGGCCGACCGTGTGCTGATCCCCTTCGACTGCGACAGCTTCTCGCGCAACGCCCTGTATGGCTTGCTGGCCGAGATCGACGAGTTGAAGGAAGACCATAACGATGGTCTGGAGGTGGAAGGCATCGTGGTCAACCAGTTCCAGCCGCGCGCGACCTTGCCGCAGCAGTTGCTGGACGAGCTGGTCGCCGAGGGCTTGCCGGTGTTGCCGGTGAACCTGATGAGCTCGGTGAAGATGCGCGAATCGCACCAGGTGTGCACGCCGCTGATCCATCTGGATGCACGGCACAAGCTGACGCAGCAGTTCGTCGAGCTGCACGACCTGCTCAATCAGGCTTGAAGGTCTGTCAGCGATAAATCAAGGCGCCCGCGGGCGCCTTGTTCGTTAGCGCACCACGAACACGTCGCAAGGCGCCTTGTGCAGGAAATGCTGCGCCAGGCTACCCAGCAGTGCCTGGGAGAAGGCGCTGCGGCCGTGGCTGCCGAGCACCAGCAGTTCTGCTCGACGCGTTTTGATCTGCTCTTGCAGGCTGCGCAGGATGCCGCCCTGCAGTACTTCGTGGCTCAGCTTCGGACCGCCAGGCGGCAGGCTTTGCGCTTCGTCCTGCAACAGCTGATCGATAAGGCCGCGCTGGGTCTGCAGTTGCAGTTCCACCTGCTGCGGGGTGCCCTTGTCCGGTTCGAATACATGTAGAGCGTGCAACTCGGCATCGCCGGGCAGCAGGCGATAGGCCTGGCCGAGGGCACTGCAGGCGCACAGGGAGAAGTCGATGGCGGCCAGCGCCCGCTGATAAGAATGGGAGTCGTTGCGCGCTACCAGCAGCAGCGGCACGGTGCAGCGGCGGGCGATGCGATCGAGGCTGGTGCCGGAGAAAAAGTCATGACGCTGGTGGTGCCCGCCCAGCACCAGCAGGTCGCAGCCGCTGTCCTGAACCTGTTGCAGCACCACTTCCGAAGGTTTGCCGCTGAGCATGCGCAGTTCGGTGCCAGGAGGGGCGTATCGGGTCAGGCTGCGGTCCAGCGCTTGGCGCGCCTTTTCGTGCTGTTCGCTGCTCTGGCTGGGGTCGAGCACGTGCAGGATGCTCAGGCGGGCGTTGTGCTGCTGCGCCAACTGGGTGGCGCGGCACAACGCCATGTCAGCGGTGTCGCGCAGGTCATGGGCGATAAGAATGTGCTTGAACATGGTGACGGCTCTCCTGCCGATACCCCTCGGCAATTTTATTGTGCCTGTTCAGATAGCCGCTCTTTTGACCTATGGCAAGGTCGGGGACTGTTACCGATTGCGAATGTAGGCAGCGGCGTCATTCAGCGTAAACGCAATTGGTAGTGGCCGCGACTTTCTGCGACCACTTCGCCGTTGCCGTCGGTCAGTTGCAGTTCCAGCAGGTACTCGGCCTTGCCCTGCCGACTGGCTTCCTCTTCCAGGCGGGTGATGTCCTCGGCGGAAAGGCGCGCCTCAACCTGAATGTCGCCCGTGGCCGGCCGGCGAAAGCGCAGGTTCATTTCCTTGATGATGGGGTAGAAGCGCTGGGCGTCGAAGCTGGTCAGAAACAGCGCGCCGCCGGGTATTTCCGCGAGGGTGAACAAGGCGCCGGCGTACATGCTGCCGATATGGTTCTGGTTGCCTTGCAGGGGCATGCGCAGGCGTATGAACCCAGGCTCGAGGACCTCGGCCTTGAGGCCGCTGCGTTTGACGAAGGCGATCTGTTCTTCGGTGAGCTGACGAGCGATTTCCACGGGCAGCGGCATGGCGAAACTCCTTGAGCGGACGTTTTGCCAGACTAAGGGGCGGATAGCGCGCTGCAATTGACCGCAGCGCCCGTGGCGACTGACCGAAGCGCTCAAGAGCACCAGGCACTTAGCCCGGATGCAATCCGGGAAATCGCGGACCGGCTATCCCCGGATTGCATCCGGGCTATAGGTGCATCCTAAATGCCCTGCTGGCGCAGCCAGGCCTGCAGTTGCGGCAGCGGCATGGCGCCGCTCTGGCGGGCGACTTCGACGCCGCCCTTGAACAGTATCAGGCTGGGAATGGAGCGGATGCCCAGTTGCCCGGCCAGGTTCGGGTTGGCCTCGCTATCGAGCTTGCCCAGACGGCAGCGTCCCTGCAGTTGTGCGGCTGCCTGCTGGAAGGTCGGTGCGAAGGCTTGGCAGGGGCCGCACCAACTGGCCCAGACATCCACCAGTAATGGCAGGTCGCCTTTCAACTGGCTGGCGAAGTTGGCTTGGATGAGCGTGATGGGCGCAGCGGGCAGCACTTCACTCTTGCAACGGCCGCAGCGTGGGGCGTCATGCAGACGCTCGGCGGGAATGCGGTTGAGCCCGTTGCAGTGTGGGCAGGGAATCAGCAGCGGATCGGACATGAGGCGAGGCTCCGTGGGTCATGTGCCTTAAATGGAGCCAGCGCCTGCGGATATCAAGTCAGAGCGGGGTCAGCGGGAAGAACCAGGGGATGACCAGGGTGGCCACGCCCCACAGCAGCAGATTCAGGGGAATACCGATCTTCATGAAGTCGGTGAAGCGGTAACCGCCGGCGTTGTAGACGAAGGTGTTGGTCTGGTAGCCGATGGGGGTGGCGAAGCTGGCACTGGCGGCGAACATCACTGCGACCACGAAGGCGCGTGGGTCGACGCCCAGGTGTTGCGCCATACCGATGGCGATGGGGGTCACCAGTACGGCCACTGCGTTGTTCGACAGCACCTCGGTGAAGATCGAGGTGAACAGATAGATGAAGCTCAACATCAGCAGCGGTCCGGCCCAGGGCAGCCAGCCCATGACGTTCTCCACCATCAGCTTGACCAGGCCGACCTTGTCCATCGCGATGCTGATCGCCAGCATGCCGAAGATCAGGCTGAGAATCTTCCAGTCGACAGCCTTGTAGGCGTCCTCCACGTCCAGGCAGCGGGTCGCCAGCACCGTCACTGCGCCGATGATCGCCAGGCCTTCGATGGGCATCACGCCGAAGGCGGCCAGCAGCATCACGGCGAGGGTAGCGATGATGGCGATGGGTGCCTTGTCGCGGCGGAAGGCGCGCTCCTGTACGGCGTTGAGGCTGATCAGTTCGCCGTTATCGGCGAAGCGTTTGATCTGCGCTGGCGTGCCTTCGACCAGCATCACGTCGCCGAATTGCAGCTCGAAATCATCGAGGTTGCCCTGCACGTTCTCGTCCTGGCGATGCACGGCGAGCACAGCGATACCGTAGCGCGCGGTGAGGTCCAGGTCGCGCATCGGCCGGTGGCTATAGCGTGAGTTACGCCCGACGATGGCCTCGGCGAGAATCACGTCGTGGCTGCTGATGGTCTCGAAGGCGTCACCGCGGTTGAAGCTCAGGTGGCCGCTCTCACGCAGCTCCACCACATCCTTGACCTGGCCGTGCAGCACCAGGCGGTCGCCGCTGGCCAGCAGGGTGTCGGCGCCGGGTTCGGTCAGCTCCTGCTCTTCACGGAACAGCTTGAGCACCTGCAGGCCGCTGCCGCCGTTGAGGTTGGCGTCGTGCAGGGTCTTGCCGATCATCGGTGAGTCGTGCGGTACCAGCAGTTCGGTCATGAAGGTGCGCGACAGATCCGGGCGCAACTGGCGCGACAGGGTCTCGCGTTCCGGCAGCAGGTGGCGGCCTACGGTCAGCAGGTACAGCATGCCAAAGGCGGCCATGATCAGGCCGACGCCGGTGATCTCGAAGATGCCAAAGGGCGCCATGCCCGCCTTGCGTGCGACGCCGTCGACCAGGATGTTGGTCGAGGTGCCGATCATGGTCAGGGTGCCGCCGAGAATGGTGGCGTAGGACAGGGGAATCAGCAGTTTCGACGGCAGGGTGCCGGCGCGGCGCGCCAAGGCGATGGCTACCGGGGTGAGGATGGCCACTACTGGCGTGTTGTTCAGGCAGGCCGATACCACCAGCGCGGTGACGGTGAGGCCGGTGAGCACGCGAATCGGGCTGGTGCCGACCAGATTGCCCAGCCAATTGCCGAGGGCGTCGATGCAGCCGGTACGCTCCAGTGCCGCGGACAGCACGAACATGCAGGCGATGGTCACGGGGGCTGAGTTGGACAGCACGCTGAGCACTTCGCCCGGCGTCAGCAGTTGGCTGACCAGCAAGGCGGCCACGGCGATGGCGGCGACGATGTCCGGGCTCCACTTTTCGCGGACGAAGGCATAGAGCACCCAGATCAGCAGGGCGCCGACGAATAGCAAGGGTAGGGAGTCCCAGGGCATGAGCATCCTTAGCGTCGAATCTCGTGTGAGGTATCGGGCGCGCACCGGGGCGGCCTGGCAGGGCGCCAAGATAGTGGGCTTGTATTAGATAGTCTAAGAATGTTTGGAAAGGTTTATATGCCTTTTCGATTTAATGGATAAGGCATCCGGCTCCGCTGGCTGGCGCGTTATCACTCACCTGCGCCGGCCAGTTGGGTGGGTGCAACCGCCGTCAGCGGTGGTGGCCTTATCCTGCGCGCTCCAGGGCAATTGGTGCGCGCAGTGCACCCAGGGTTCAGGTCTACGACGAACAGCTGATCTCCAGGTGCTTGCCCCACTCCGGCGGGCGTTCGGCATAGCGCTGCATGTCCGGCTGTTCCTCGAACGGGCGCGAGAGCACCGCGTGCAACTCGCGTACCGGGCCATAGTCGCCCTGTTCGGCGGCTTCGATGGCCTGCTGCGCCAGGTAGTTGCGCAGGATGTACTTGGGGTTGACCGAATGCATGCGCGCCAGGCGTTCGGCTTGTTCGCCGCCTTCGCGTTCGCAACGGGCCAGGTAGTCGCGGCTCCAGGCGTCGAAGCCTGTCAGGTCGACGAAGTCGTCGCGCACGATGTTCAGCGCCTCGGCAGGCGCCTGCTCGCCCAGGCGACGGAAGAACAGGGTGTAGTCGGTGGCCCTGCCCTGCTGCATCAGTTGCAGCAGACGCTGGATCAGCGCTTCGTCCTCATCCTCGGCGCTGGTGAAACCCAGGCGCTTGCGCATTAGGTCGAGGTAGTGCGCCTGGTACAGCGGCAGGAACAACTCCAAGGCCTCGCGCAATTGTTCGACCGCGGCGAAGGGCGTCAGCGCCTGGGCCAGTGCGGCGAGGTTCCAGTGAGCGATGGGCACCTGATTGCTGAAGCTGTAGCGGCCGGTGTCGTCGGAATGGTTGCAGATGTGGTTGGCGTCGAAATCGTCGAGGAAGGCGTAAGGGCCGTAGTCGAAGGTGATGCCGAGGATCGACATGTTGTCGGTGTTCATCACGCCATGGCAGAAGCCATAGGCCTGCCAGTAGGCGATCATCGCGGCGGTGCGTTCGATCACTTCGCGCAGCAGCGCCAGCCAGGGTTCGTCCTGTTCCAGGCACTGCGGGAAGTGGCAGGCCATGACATGCTCGCCCAGCGTCTTCAGGTGCTCGTGCTGGCGCGTGTAGTAGAAGTATTCGAAGTGGCCGAAGCGCACGTGGCTCTGCGCCAGGCGCAGCACCATGGCCGCGCTTTCCTGCTTCTCGCGCCACACCGGCGTGCTCGATCCCGTCACGCACAGCGCGCGCGAGCTGGGGATACCGAGGGCGTGCAGGTGTTCGCTGGCGAGAAATTCGCGGATCGAGCTGCGCAGTACTGCGCGGCCATCGCCCATGCGCGAGTAAGGCGTCATGCCGGCGCCCTTGAGGTGCAGGTCCCAGTGCTCTCCGGCCTCGTTGACCACCTCGCCCAGCAGCAGCCCGCGACCGTCGCCCAGGCGCGGGGTGTAGCCGCCGAACTGGTGCCCGGAATAGACCATGGCGCGCGGCTCGGCTTCCTCCCAGAGTTTGTGTCCGGCGAACAGTTCGGCGAACTCGGGGCGCTGTGCTTCGCTAGTGGCGAGATCGAGCAGAGCCAAGGCTGACTCGCTCGCCACCACCAACCTTGGCTGCTCGATCAGTTCGGGCAGTATTTCGGTTGAGAACGCATCGCCGAGGCGGGCGAAGCGGTTGTCGAAGCTCAGCGTATCGAGACTTTTCACCAGGGTTCCTGACTGCTCATGGCGCCGCGGGCGGCTTGGGTGGTTGCTGCAGGCTGGCGGCCCCAGCAGCTGCGGCCTTGGCCAGATCCTTTTGATCGAGTTTCTGCTCGCCGTGTTCCAGGTTCTTCACATACACCTCGACCTGACGGAAGGCGATGTTGATGCCGTTCTTCGGGAACTCGCGCTCAATGAAGCGGTTGATCTCGTCGGTGGCCGGGTTGCGGTCGCCGAGGTCGCGCACGTGGATGCGCAGCTCGTGATCCAGCGTGCTTTCGCCAAAGTTGAGGAAGTAGACGATGGGCGATGGCTCCTTGAGCACTCTAGGGTTTTCCTGCGCCGCTTGCAGCAGCAGCTTGCGCACCAAATCGAGATCCGAGCCATAGCCGACACCGACCTTGAGGGTGACGCGGGTGACCGTGTCGCTCAGCGACCAGTTGATCAATTGGCCGGTGATGAAGGTCTTGTTCGGAACGATGATTTCCTTGTGGTCGAAGTCGGTGATGGTGGTGGCACGGATACGGATCTTGCTCACTGTGCCGGACAGGTTGCCGATGGTCACCACGTCGCCAATACGCACCGGGCGCTCGAACAGGATGATCAGGCCGGAGATGAAGTTGGCGAAGATTTCCTGCAGGCCGAAGCCCAGGCCCACTGACAGCGCGGCCACCAGCCATTGCAGCTTGTCCCAGCTCACCCCCAGGGTGGACAGGGTGGTGACGATACCGATACCTACCAGCACGTAGGACAGCAGGGTGGTGGTGGCGTAAGCGCTGCCCTGCGCCAGGCGCATGCGCGACAGCACCAGTACCTCGAGCAGGCCCGGTAGGTTGCGCGCCAGAGCCACGGTGATGGCGACGATGATCAGCGCACCCATCACGTCCATCAGGCTGATGGGCACCAGCGTCGCGTTGTCTCCGGTACCGCTGCTGTACTCGTAGAGATTGATCGTATCGAGGTAGGTGAAAACGCCGATCAGGTCGGCCCAGACCCAGTACAGACAAACCAGGAAGCCGCCCAGCAGGGCCAGGCGGATCAGGCGTAGCGATTGCTGGTTGACCTGCTCGATATCGAGCGTCGGCTCCTCGATCACCGCCTCACCCTCGGTGCCATCCTTGGCCTGTGCCTGGCGTTTGGCCAAGGCACGCTGATAGGCCAGGCGCCGTGCCGCCACGCTCAGACCGCGCACCAGCGTGGCCTCGACGATAAGCAGGATGATCAGCAGGTAAAGGGTGTCGATCAAGCGGTCGGTGAGCTTGAGCGCCGTGTAGTAGTAGCCGAAGGCGACCGCACCGATCAGCGCCAGCGGCAGCAGGTTGAACAGCACGCCGACACCGGTGCGCAAGGCGGAGGTGTTCTCGCGCAGCGGTGCGCTGAACAGCAGGTGGAACAGCAGCCAGGCCATCAGGGCGTAGCAGCTCAGGACCACGGCGATGCCGATGACGTCGTTGGCCAGGCTCGCCGGCTGATGTTCGGCAATGCTCACCACGGCCACCAGCGCCATCACCACCAGGCCCAGGCGGCGCAGGTGCTGACGGAAGAAGGCAACATTGGCCGGTGGCCAGTGAAAGTGCAGGATGGCCACGCCATCCGGGGAAAGAATGCGGTGTAGGGTGTAGAACACCAGCCAGGCTTCCGCCATTTCATAGAGTGCGGCACCCAGATAGAGGTTCTGCCCGCGTGCATCGTGCAGCAGGGCATAACCGCAGAGCGCCAGGAACAGTGTGACCGGCAGCGCGAGGATGACGTTGAGCCCCAGTGCCATCGGTGTATGCAGCTGGCTGTCGTGCTTGTAGTGGCCGATGTCGCCATGCAGGGCGCTGAGCTTGTTGAACAGGTACTGGCGGCGCCAGAGAATCAGGGCGCAGAGCAGAATCAGCGGCAGGAACACCAGCGGACGCTCGAACAGGCCGGCGCCAAGCTCACTGATGGCCATGCCCCAGGGCATATCGGCCAGTTGCTGCTCGAGATGATGGGGCGCGGTCTTCAGCCATTCGAGGTCGAGCGGCTTGTTGCTGGGAATCCAGAACATCTGCTCGTCGATGGTGGCGCGCAGGCTGCTGGCCGTACTTTCCAGTTCCTTCTGATTGAGCTGCAGGGTGATCGACTCGTTGAGCAGTGCATTCAGCGAGCGGTTGAGGCGGTCGAGCAATTCACGTCGGGTGTTGAGCTGCTCGCGCAGCGCACTGCGCAGTTCAGGGGTGACCTCCTCGCTCGGCTGGTCGCTGAGCAGGTTGTCCACATAGCGGGTGGGGTCGCTGATTTCTTCGCGCTGCTTGTTCAGCTCGAACTGATAGAGGCGAATGTCGGCGATCTCGTCGGCCAGTGAGCCGTCTTCGAGCTTGAGTTTCGGTAGGGCCTGTTTCTGCTGGTAGAGAATCTTCGACAGCAGCAGGCTGCCTTGCAGCACCCGAATCTGCTCATCCAGCGCCTGGTTGGCCTGATTGAGGTTGTCCAGCTGCTGACGAGTTTGCAGGTTTTGCTCGGTCAGGTCGTTCAGGCGGTCTGTCGCGCGCAGCAGATAGTCGGAGAGCTTGAGGTTGAGGGTGCTCTCCTTGGCCAGCAGCTTGTCCGAACTGGCGCGTTCAGCTTCCAGGGACTGCTCGGCAACGGTCTGCTCCGATTCGGCGCGGCGTCGGTCATTGATCAGACTCTGCAGTGCCTGACGCTCCTGTTCGGCGCGGTTGATGCGTTCCTCAAGCAGGGCGCGCTGGGCGCCGCCCAGGTCCTGTAGCAGGCTGTTGCCTGCCAGTTCCTGGCGCCGCAGTTGCGTCTGCGCTGCGAGCAGTGCCAGTTCTGCATTGAACTGGTCACGGCGCTCCGGGCTCAGGGTCTTGCCGTCATAGCGGCCGGTCTTGAGCGCATCATTGATGATCTGGCTGCGCGCCTGATTCTGACTGATCTCGGCTTGCGCGCGCTCGGGGCGCGTCTGTGCAGTGATGACCAGACTGTTGGCTTCGATGATCGCCTTGTTCCACTCGGTAAGCTGGTTGGAACGGTCAGTGAGCAGTTGCTCCAGTTGCGCCAGGCTGGTGCGCGCGTGACGTTCGGCGATCGGTACTTCCGGGCTGGACTTGAGTCGGCTCAGCTCGCGCTGGGCTTCGTTGATCAGGCGCGGCGCGTCGTCCAGTTGCTTGCGCAGGTCACTCAGGCGCTGATCGGCGGTCTGGCGGTCCTGCAGCATGCGCAGGGTCTGCTCAAGCGTCTGCTTCAGTGCCAGTTGCTCGGCTTCCGGCAGCTTGCGGTCTGCCAGGCCGTCGAGGCTCTGCTGCACGCTTTCGGCTTTTGGGGGCTCCTCGGCAAATACCTGCGCGGCACCGAGACACAGGGTAAACACAATGGCAGTAAGGGAAAGGCGCAACAGAGACATGGTCGATTGATCTACTGAGTGAGCGATGGCGATTGAAAATACTTGCGGCACAACGCACGCGCGGGCCCTGTGGCCCGCGCGTGAAGCTGATGCTAGCAGAGTATCAGCTGGTAGTTTTCTACCGTTTGCTAGAAGTGCAGCCCAGGGCTTGGGCGCGTGCCTTCGGGGAATCTGACGCCGACTTTGCGCACCTTGTTCCCTTCCATGGCTGCGACCGTCCAGGTCAGGCCCTGCCACTCCACCTGGTCGCCGACGACGGGTTCGCCACCGATTTCGTGGGCGATGAAGCGGCCCAGCGGCTGATTGCCTTCCAGTTCGTCGAGCTTCAAGCCATAGAGCGCCGCGACTGCGCTCAGCTCGGCGTCGCCTTCCAGCACGAAATCACCGAAGAAGCGTAGGTCCTGGCCGCGCTTGGGCGCCTGGCTGAACAGCTTGCCGAGTGCCGGCAGATCGTGTTCGTGACCGATCACGCAGAGCAGGTCACCTGCCTGCAGACGCGTACTACCCGACGGGTGGAGCAGCTCGCGGCCACGGAACAGCGCCGCGATGCGGGTACCTTCCGGCATGTTCAACTCACGCAGGGCCGCGCCGATGCACCATTTTTCTGCGCCCAAACGATAGACGAACAGCTCCCACTGGCTGGTCGGGTGCACTTCCAGGCCGGCGCGTGACACGGGGGCCGGCTCCGGCGGTACGGTCACGCGCATCAGCTTGGCGGCCAGCGGCAGGCTGGTGCCCTGCAGCAGCAGGGAGATGATCACGATGAAGAACGCCACGTTGAAGAACAGCTGCGCGTTGGGCAGGCCGGCCATCAGCGGGAACACCGCGAGGATGATGGGTACCGCGCCGCGCAGGCCAACCCAGGCGATGAAGATCCGCTCACGATCATGGAAGGCGCGAAACGGCAGCAGGCCGAGGAAGATCGACAGCGGCCGCGCGAAGAGAATCATCCACAGCGCCAAGGCCAACGCCGGCAGGGCGATGGGCAGCAACTCGTGCGGCGTTACCAACAGGCCGAGGACCAGGAACATGCCGATCTGCGCCAGCCAGGTCAGGCCGTCGAGCATGTGCAGGATGCTGTGGCGCGAGCGAATGGGGCTGTTGCCCAGCAGCAGGCCGCACAGGTAGATGGCCAGGATGCCGCTGCCGCCCACTGCAGTGGTGATGGCGAAGATGATCAGGCCGCCGCTGACCACCAGCAGGGGGTACAGGCCGGTGGCCAGCTCCATGCGGTTTATCAGCTTCAGCAGCAACCAGCCTCCACCCAGGCCGAGCAACGTTCCAAGGCCGAACTGCTGCAGCAGCTGGATCGGCAGATCCCAGCTGAAGCCGGTCTGGCCGCTGGACAGCATGGCAATCAGGGTGACGGTGAGGAATACCGCCATCGGGTCGTTGCTACCGGACTCGATTTCCAGTGTGGAGCTGACCCGCTCGTTGAGGCCGCGTCCGCCAAGCAGGGAAAAGACCGCCGCCGCGTCGGTGGAGCCGACGATGGCGCCGATCAGCAAACCTTCCAGCAGCGTCAGATTGAACAACCATGCGGCCGCCAGGCCCGTCAGGCCGGCCGTAATCACCACGCCGAGCGTCGCCAGCGACAACGAAGGCCACAAGGCCACGCGGAAGGTCGAAACGCGCGTACGCATGCCGCCGTCGAGCAGGATCACTGCCAGCGCCAGGTTGCCGACCAGATAGGCGAGGGGATAGTTGTTGAAGATGATGCCGCCAGGGCCGTCAGTGCCGGCCAGCATGCCGACACCAAGGAAAATCACCAGGATGGGGATGCCGAAACGTGTTCCGAACGCGCTGACCAGAATGCTGGCTGCTACCAGCATTGCGCCGATCAAGAACAGATTATTGATGGCGCTGGCATCCAATGGCGCGTACTCCTGGCTGGGTCATCGGGGGCGCCGCTATGCATGGCGCGTGCCAGGGATTCTAACCGTAGCCTTCGTACCGCTGTCAAAAAGGTTATTACATTTTTCTAAATCGCCCCGAGGCGCCCTGTCGCAAGACGCCTCGGAGCGCACTCGCCGACCTCAGAACCAGGCATCCTGCATACCCAGGCAGGTGTCGTCGCGAGCCTCGAGAATGGCCAGGTCGTGGTGGCAGCTCGGCACTTCCCAGGTCAGGAAGTAGCGCGCCGCCTGCAGCTTGCCGCGATAGAAGGCCTGCTCCTCGGCATTGTCGCTGCGGGCCAGGCCTTGCTCGGCGCGAATCGCCTGTTCCAGCCAGCGCCAGCCGATCACCGTGTGGCCGAATACCTTCAGGTACAGCGCCGAGTTGGCCAGGCCCTGATTGACCTTGCCGCTCATCAGATCGCCGAGCAGCGCCAGGGTCACTGCCTGCAGGCGTGCCAACAGCTGCTCCAGCGGCTGGCGCAGGGCGGTGAGCGATTCATGAGCGCTGGCGCGCTGGCAGCAGTCGTTGATCAGCTTGAGCAGTTGCTTGAGTGCTGCGCCGCCGTTCTGCGAAACCTTGCGCCCAAGCAGGTCGAGCGACTGGATGCCGTGGGTGCCTTCGTGGATCGGGTTGAGGCGGTTGTCGCGGTAGTACTGCTCCACCGGGTATTCGCGGGTGTAGCCGTGGCCGCCGAGGATCTGGATGGCCAACTCGTTAGCCTTGAGGCAGAACTCCGAGGGCCAGGATTTGACGATGGGCGTGAGCAGGTCGAGCAGTTCCAGGGCGCGGGTGCGCTCTTCGGCGGTTTCCAGGGTGTGGGTGTCGTCGAACAGGCGTGCGGCGTACAGACCGAGGTCGAAGGCGCCTTCGACGTAGGCCTTCTGGGTCAGCAGCATGCGCCGCACATCGGCGTGCTCGACGATGGAGATCTGCGGGCTGCTCGGGTCCTTGCCATCGGGCTGACGGCCCTGCGGACGGTTGCGCGCATAGTCCAGCGAATACAGGTAGCCGGCGTAGCCGAGCATGATCGCGCCCATACCGACGCCAATACGCGCCTCGTTCATCATCTGGAACATATAGGACAGGCCGGCGTGCGGCTTGCCCACCAGGTAGCCGACGCACTCGCCGTTGTCGCCGAAGTTCAGCGCCGTGGAGGTGGTGCCGCGCCAGCCCATCTTGTGGAACAGGCCGGCCAGGGTCACGTCGTTGCGCGCGCCCAGCGAGCCGTCGTCATTGACGTGGAACTTGGGCACCAGGAACAGGCTGATGCCCTTCACCCCGGGCGGTGCGTCCGGCAGCTTGGCCAGCACCATGTGCACGATGTTCTCTGAGATTGGCTGGTCGCCGCCGGAGATGAAAATCTTGTTGCCCTTGATGCGGTAGCTGCCGTCGGCGTGCGGCTCGGCCTTGGTGCGGATGTCCGACAGCGACGAGCCGGCATGCGGCTCGGTCAGCGCCATGGTGCCGAAGAAGCGGCCATCGATGATCGGCTGCAGGTAGCGGGACTTCTGCTCATCGTTGCCGAAGGCTTCGATCAGGTTGGCCACGCCCATGGTCAGCATCGAGTAGGAGCTGGTGGCGATATTGGCCGACTGGAAATGGGCGAAGCAGGCCTGCGACAGCAGGTTGGGCAACTGCATGCCGCCGTGCTCGAAATCGCGGGTGGCGTTGAGAAAGCCGGCTTCATGGAAGGCACGCAGAGCGGGCTCGACCTCGGGGATCAGCACCGCGCCGCCGTCGACGTACTGCGGTTCGTGTTCGTCGTTCTTGCGATTGTGCGGGGCGAACAGCTCTTCGGCGATACCGCGCGCGGTGCTGATCGCCGCATCGAAGGTCTCGCGGTTGTGATCGGCGAAGCGCGGACGCTGGGTCAGGGCTTCGGCGTCGAGCACTTCATAAAGTTCGAACGCCAGGTTGCGGGAGCTGAGCAGGGTCTCGGACATGGAACGGGCCTCCAGATGATCGACCGAGTCTAGGCAGTCTGCCGCCTGACTGCCCAGCATCATCATTGGCTGTGATAGTCACTGGTTGGCCGATATGAGTAGGGCGGGTGCAACCCGCCACTCCGGTAATGGCGGGTTGCACCCGCCCTACGGCATCAGTTGACCGCCATACCCGCGAACGCGGGAACCCAGGAAATTGGCGGAGCCTGGGCTCCAGCCTGCGCGAGAGTGCCAGTTGTCATGTCGAACGACCGAGGCTCTGTGCCAGCTCACGGGTCAGCTCGGCTGCAGGCATGGGCCGACAACTTGCGACGTTCTGCCCGGCCCACAGCGGTGAAAAGTCGCCGCTGCCCCGCGCCTCGGCCGCCGCGCGCAACGGAGCGATGGCCGCAGTGGCCAGGGGGAAGGCTGGCGCCTGCGTGCTCAGCGGCCCCAGCTCGCGCATCAGGCGATTGACGATGCCGCGTGCCGGGCGACCGCTGAACAGGTTGGTCAGTGCAGTATGGCGCGCCGCAGGGCTCTGCAGTGCTGCGCGGTGCAGGACGCTGGTCGTGGCTTCCGGGCACAACAGATAAGCACTGCCGACCTGCACGCCAGCGGCGCCGAGGGCCATGGCTGCGGTCACGCCACGGGCATCGCTGATGCCGCCGGCGGCGATCACTGGTACGTCGAGGGCATCGACCAGTTGCGGCAGCAGGGCGAAGGTGCCGAGCTGGCGGCTAAGGTCGAAATCCAGAAAGTGCCCGCGATGGCCTCCGGCTTCCAGTCCTTGGGCGATTACCGCATCGACGCCGCGTTCCTGTAGCCACAGCGCTTCGTCCAGGGTGGTGGCGCTGGAGAGGATCTTCGCCCCGCTGCGGCGTACTCGCTCCAGCAGGTCAGGCTGCGGCAGGCCGAAGTGGAAGCTGACCACCGCCGGGCGAAATTCCTCCACCAGCGCGGCCGCTTCGGCGTTGAACGGCAGGCGTCCGGGTCCGCCGGCAATGCTCGCCGGGTCTACGCCCAACTCGTCATAGTAGGGCGCCAGCGTTTCGCGCCAGCCAGCCTCGCGGGCCGCGTCCGGCTCGGGCGGCACATGGCTGAAGAAGTTGAGGTTGAACGGCCGCTCGGTCAGCTCGCGCATCGCCTGCAGCTCCTGGCGCAGGGCGGCAGGCGTGAGCATGGCGCAGGGAATCGAGCCGAGGCCGCCGGCCTGGCACACGGCGGCGGCCAGGCGATGATCCTGCGAGCCGGCCATCGGCGCCTGGATCAGGGGCAGGTCAGTGTTGAGCAGGGCGGTGAGAGACATGGGATGGCTCCATTTCAGCATGGGATCGTGGTTCGGACACCTGCCAGGCCCACAGGACGGCCCAGAGCAATGCCGCCGTACCGATAAGGAAGCTGCTCGTGAGGCTATGGCCGGCGGCAGTCCAGTGTTGCACCAGCCAGGGGCCGAGCAACTGGCTGCCGCTGTACAGACTGATCAGCAGGGCGGCCAGGCGCAAGCCCTGATCCGGGTTGAGGGCGCGGGCCAGGCGCTGGGTCAGCAATACGGTGCCGAGGAAGGTCCCTCCGACCAGCAGCGCACAGGTCATGACGCCAAAGGGACCGGGCAGCAGGATCGGCATCGTCACACCGAGCAGTTGCAGCAGGTAGTTGGCCAGCAGGGCACGACGATCGCCCAGCCAGGCGCCGGCATGATTCCACAGCGTCGCCGAGAGCAGGCAGGCGAGCGCCGTCCACCACCAGTTGCCGACCAGTAGCGGATGACCGGCGGGCAGCTGTTCGCGAGCCAGGGCCGGCAGAAAGGTCAATGGCAGGATGTAACCCAGGCCTGCTCCCAGATAGGCCATCAGCAACGCCAGGTTGTGGCTGCCGAACAATGCGCCACGGGCGTTTGCGGGTGGCTTGTCGGGCAGATCCCGCGCCAGGCGCCTCAGCATCGGAGCGCAAAGCAGCGCCAGAGGCAGGGCGCACAGCGCGATCGGCAGCCAGCGCATCGGCCCCTGCCATGGGGTGATGGCCACCAGCAGGCCACACAGCAACATGCCGCCACCCAAGCCCAGATAGACCAGACCGCTCAGCGCCGTGGCCTGGCGCAGGGCAAGCCACTCCAGCACCAGGGCCGGGGCCAGCACGAAGACCACGCCGTTGCTGACGCCGTTGGCCAGGCGCAGGGCGGCCAGCAGGTCGACGTCGTGGGTGAACACCTGGGCCAGGGTCAGGCCGGCATTGACCAGCAAGGCAGCCGGCAAGCCCTGGCGTAGGCCGCGCGGGTTGGCCATGAACAGCGCAAGCAGGGCGCCAAGCAGATAGCCGAGATAATTCCAGATCGCCAACTGGGCGCCTTGGGCCAGATCGAACAGGCCGTCGTCGAGCAGCAGTGGCAGCAAGGGGGTGAAGGCGAAACGGCCCAGCGCGTGGACGACCACCAGCGCCAGTGCGGCGGCGAGCAGGGCAGTGAGGTGGGCGCGGTCGAGTCTGGGCATAGGGTCTCCGGTCGTGCTGCCCACCTTAGTCATTGTCGTTGCTTGATGGTTAGTGAAAAATATTGCGGTCTATTTTCACTTTTGGTGAATTTCATGGATGCCTGGCAACGACTCAATCCGCAACTGCTGCGTTATTTTCTCGCCGTGGCTCGGGAGGGCTCGCTGAGCGCCGCCGGCGTGCGCCTGCACTGCGTGCCGTCGAACGTCTCGGCGCGCCTTCGTCAATTGGAGCAGCAACTGGACATCCGGCTTTTTCAGCGTCAGGGGCAGCGTCTGCGAGTGACTGCGGCCGGCGAACGCTTGTTGCCCCATGCCGAGCATCTGGAGCAGCTTTGCCAGATGGCCTGGCGCAGCGTGCAGGAAGATATCTGGAGCGGCGATCTGCGTCTGGGCTCGATGGAAACCACCGCCGCGGTGCGTTTGCCTGAGCTGCTGGCGGCTTTCCACCAGCGGGCTCCGCGAGTGAACCTGCAACTCAGCACCGGGCCGAGCCGGCGACTGGTCGAGGGGGTGTTGTCAGGAGAACTGGACGGCGGATTGATCGGCGGGCCGTTCGAGCATCCTCAGCTCGACTGCCTGCCCATCTGGCAGGAGGAACTGATGCTGGTGCTGCCGCCCGAGCAGGATGGCACCCAACTGGAGAGTCGACCGCAGACTCTGCTGGGTTTCCCCGATGGGTGCCATTACCGCGAGCGCCTTGAGCGCTGGGCCGTCAGTCGTGGTTTGCAGGTGGCGGCGCGGCAGAGCTATGGCTCCATCGATGCGATCTTTGCCGGCATTGCTGCCGGCATGGGGATCGGCCTGTTACCACGCAGCCTGCTCGACAGTCACCCGCGTGTGCATCTGGTGCAATACCAGGCCATCGCCCCTGAGCTTGGCGCAACGACTACATTGTTGGTACGTCGTCGCGACGCCGGTGAGCACCCGCCGCTGGCCTTGTTGCTGGAGCTGATGCGCGCGTAAAGCCCTTCCAACGGGTAAACTTGGCGACCGCTTCGGAGACCTCCATGAACTACCGCCACGCCTTCCATGCCGGCAACCACGCCGACGTACTCAAGCATTTGGTGCTGACTCGCCTGATCAGCCTGTTGTCGAAAAAGGAGGCACCTTTCGCCTACCTCGACAGTCATGCCGGACTCGGTTTGTACGACCTGCATGGCGATGCGGCCAGCCGTACCGGCGAGTACCTGGAGGGCATCGCACGCCTGTGGCAGGCCGAGCACCTGCCGGATGCCGTGGAGGCCTATCTGGAGGTGGTGCGGGCGATGAATCCGGATGGCGAGCTGCGCTATTACCCCGGCTCGCCCGAACTGGCGCGACTGCTCAGCCGTGAGCAGGATCGTCTGCAGCTCAACGAGAAGCACCCCGAGGATGGCCGCCTGCTCAAGGACAACATGCGTGGCGACCGTCGCGTAGCCGTGCATCTGGGCGAGGGCTGGCTGGTGCCGCGGGCGCTGATGCCGACCCGCGAGAAGCGCGTGCTGCTGCTGATCGACCCGCCATTTGAAAAGACCGACGAGCTGCAGCGCTGTGTCGAGGCCTTGAACGAAGCGCACGGGCGCATGCGTCAGGCCATCGTCGCGATCTGGTACCCGATCAAGGATGAGCGACAGCTGGCGCGCTTCTACCGCGATCTGCAAAAGAGCTCCGCGCCCAAGCTGCTACGCGCAGAGCTTTACGTGCACGCGCCGGACGACGCCACGCGCCTGAGCGGCTCGGGTCTGGTGATCAGCAATCCGCCATGGGGCCTGGAGGACGAACTCAAGCAGCTGCTGCCCTGGCTGGCCGATGTGCTTGGCCAGAGCCAGGGCGGCTGGCGCCTGGATTGGTTGATCGAGGAAAAGTCGGCCGGTTGAGCGAGCGGGGCGCATGGCGCACCCGACGGCCAAGCAGCTGTCACCTGGAGACAACGTCGTCGCTGACGGCTGCTCAAGCGGGCTTGTGGTTGGGCTCGATGTGGTAGCTGAGGTTGCGCCGCGGGCTGAGGTACTCCAGCACCTCCAGCGGTAGCTGCGAGGGGCGCAGGCTGCGGGCGATGGCGAGCTTCGGCTCCTGGACGAGATCGACGATCAGGGCTTCCTGCTTGGGAATGTCGGCGTCGTAGAGAATCAGCGTCGGTTTCAACGCCTGAGTTGGGTTCATGCCCAGCACCAGCGCATAGCGCTCATCTTCCATCTGCACCAGGCTGCCCGGCGGGTAGATGCCCATCACGCGAACGAAGGCCTTCAGCGCTACCTCGTCGAAATGTTCGCGCTGCTGCTTGAACATCAGCGCCAGGGCTTCGTGTGGGCTCAGCGCCTGGCGCGGGTCGATCGGGTTGCACAGCCCGTCGAAATGGTTGGTGATGGCCACCAGACGACTCAGGCGGCCGATAGCGGCCTCGCGCAGCCCACGGGGATAACCACTTCCGTCGCAGTGCTCGTGATGTTCATGGATGATGCGCAGCACCTCGTCATCGAGCATCAGTTTCTGCCCCATGCGCAGGCCGAAGTCAGTGTGCATCTGCAGCAGTTGCTGTTCCGGTCTGCTCAAGGGTTCTGGCTTGAGCAGCACCTTGCTCGGCACTTCCAGCTTGCCGATATCGTGCAACAGGGCGCCGAGGCCGAGGCTATGACAAGCCTCGCTGTCGAGTCCGAGCTGGCGTCCGAGCAACAGGGACAACACGGTGACGTTGAGGGCATGGAAGTAACTGTCCTCGGCCGCCTTGCCGGTGATGCCATGCAGCACCACACCGGGGGCACCGAGCAGCGTCTCGACCATCTCGCCGACGATGGCGCCAGCCTGGCGCATGGCGTCTTCCGGGCGGCTGCGCAGGGTCTGGTTGAGCGTCTTGATGCGTTGGCTGGCCTCGATGAAGCGGCGATCCACCTCGGCCAGGCGGCTGCGCAGGTGGCGCAGTTTCTCCACGCGTTCTTGGCGTGCCTGACTTTCCGGATCGACCGGCGGTTCTTCTACAGGAGGGGTGGTGACGCTGTCGACGAGAGGCGCGGGCAGGCAGTCGCTACGCGCCGGGTCATAGCGCAGCTGCTTCAGGTTGAGCGCGCGCAAGGCGCGAATCTGCGCTTCGTCCTTGATCTTGAAATTGCTGAAGGCGAAATCATGCTCCCACCAGCTCAGGTCCAGATGAACGTAGAGGCCGACGCAGAGCTGATCGGGGGTGATGGTGGGGAGAGTGGCGGGCATGCCGGGCTCGTCGATCGATGGCTAATTGCCCGCAGTTTAGTCCGGCTGATGGCCTGAAGGCATTAGTTGTTCAGGCCATCACGTCGATGCTGTTGCCCAGGTTGGGCTGGTTGCTGGGGGCGCTGACCGGTGCAGCTGACTGCACCAGCCCGGTGATATTGGCGGCCTGCAGCTCCAGCGTCTTGCGCAGCAGCAGAAGCGACATCTGCGCGGAGATCTGCGCCGATGCCTGACTCGATACCTGGCTGGAAATGCTGCTCAGCTCCACGACCCGTTACCCGTGCTCAAGATTCAGGGGGTAGACATACGCCTGTTCCGCCGAGGCCGCAATAGCCGCCCGGATTCTTCGCCAGGTATTGCTGGTGATAGGTCTCGGCGTAGTAGAAGGTCGGCGCCTCGGCTATTTCAGTGGTGATGCTGCCCACTCCGGCCTTGTCCAGCTCAGCCTGGAAGCGTGCCTGGCTGGCTTTGGCGGCGCTCAGTTGAGCGTCGTCCTGGCAGTAGATCGCCGAGCGGTACTGGGTGCCCTGGTCGTTGCCCTGGCGCATGCCCTGGGTCGGGTTATGCACTTCCCAGAACACCTTGAGCAGCGCTTCGAAGCTGGTCTGCTGCGGATCGAACACGACCAGTACCACTTCGGTGTGTCCGGTCAGGCCCGAGCAGACTTCCTCGTAGGTGGGGTTGGGCGTGAGGCCACCGGCATAGCCGACCGCCGTGCTGAACACCCCAGGCTGTTGCCAGAAGCGTCGTTCGGCGCCCCAGAAGCAGCCGAGACCGAATACTGCCTGTTGCAGGCCGGCGGGGAAGGGCGCCTTGATCGGGTTGCCGTTGACGTAATGAGTGTCCGCTACTGGCATCGCCTCTGTGCGGCCGGGCAAGGCCTGCTCGGCAGTCGGCAGGACATCTTTGTTAACGAGAATCTGGGAACGCAGAACCATATCGGTCTCCTGGAAGTGGGTAGGTAGTGGACTACGCGCAGTGAGGCGTATTACGTCCGTTGGTCGGCCTGTGGCCGGCAGGGGTAGCGGCGCAGGCTGTCGATCAGTTCGCGGCCGGGAATCGGCTTGTCGAACAGGTAGCCCTGGCCTACGTCGCATTGCTGGCGGCGCAGGAAACCGAGCTGGGCGCCAGTTTCGATGCCTTCTGCGACCACCTTGAGCTTGAGGTTGTGGGCCATGGCAATCACCGCTGAGGTGATCTCCATGTCGTCCTGATTGTCGGGAATGTCCTTGATGAAGCTGCGATCGATCTTGATCACGTCGATGGGGAATTTCTTCAGGTAGCTGAGCGAGGAATAACCGGTGCCGAAGTCGTCCATGGCCAGGGTCAGGCCCAGGCTCTTGAGACGGCCGAGCTGGTGGCGGGTGTCCTCGGTGGCTTCCAGCAGCAGGCTCTCGGTCAGCTCCAGTTCCAGCAAGCGCGGGTCGAGTTGTTCTTCGTGCAGGATGGCGGCGATGGAGCCGACCAGATCGGGGTCGGAGAACTGCTTGGGTGACAGGTTGATCGCCACCTGCAGTTCGCCCATGCCGATGGCGGCGATCTGCTTGCTCATGCGGCAGGCCTGGCGCACTACCCACTTGCCGATGGGAATGATCAGGCCGGTTTCCTCGGCGACGCTTATGAACTGGTCAGGGCGGATCATGCCCTTTTCCGGATGGTGCCAGCGCAGCAGCGCTTCCAGACCCAGCAATTGGCCATTTTTCAGGCACAGCTTGGGCTGGTAGAACACCTCCAGTTCACTCTGGGTCAAGGCTCGGCGCAGGTTGTTCTCGACGAACAGCTTGTAGTTGGCCTCGGCATTGAGCTCTTCGGTGAACAGCTGCACCTGATGCTTGCCGTTGGCCTTGGCCTTGTGCAGGGCAAGGCCAGCGTGCTTCATCAGTGTCTGCGGGTCGTCGCCGTGTTCCGGGGCCAGGGCCAGGCCAAGCGAGCCGGTGATGCTGATCAACTGGTTATCGACGAACAGCGGCTTGTCCAGGGTCTGCAGCACCTGGTGAGCGACGCGCAGGCCGCTGTCCTGATCGCAACCGTCGAGCAGGATGGCGAACTCGTTGCTGGCGAAGCGTGCCAGTGTGCCCTTGGCGCCGAGGCTGTTGCGCAGGCGCCGGGCCAGGGCCGAGAGCAGCTTGTCGCCGGTCTGGTGGCCGAGGCTGTCGTTGATCCGCTTGAAGTTGTCGATGTCCACCAACAGCAGGACCAGCGGCTGCTGCGTATTCTGAGCAAAGCGTTGTTCGAGGCTGCGGATGAACGAGGGGCGATTGCCCAGGTTGGTCAGGTTGTCGGTGTAGGCCAGGCGTTCGATGCGCTGCTGTGCCAGCTTGGCTTCGGTGACGTCTTCGTAGATGCCGATGTAGTGGGTCAGCTCGCCATCGTCGCCATACACCTTGGATATCGACAGATGGCCCCAGTAGGGGTCCAGGTTCTTGCGTCGGCTGCGGAACTCGCCCTGCCAACTGCTGTGCTCGGCCAGACTCGAACCGGCATCGAACAGCAGGTCGCTGAGGTTGTTCAGCGCCGGCAGCTCGGACAGACGGTGGCCGCAGACCTCGTCGCTGCTGTACAGGGTGATGGCCGTGAAGCTGGGGTTGACGTACTCCACCCGGCCGTCGCGGTCGACCAGCAGAAAGGCGCTGGCGCTCTGTTCGACGGCGCGTTGGAACAGATGCAGGGCGCTGGTGGCGCTGCGTTTCTGCTGGTTGATCAGCACCTGGGCGAACTGATCGGCCAACTCGCCGGCGAAGGCGATCTCGTCGGCGTGCCAGGTGCGTAGGCCGCCGATGTGCTCCAGGCAGAGCACGCCGACCACTTCGCCTTCGATGCGTATGCTGGCGTCGAGCATCGAGCAGATATCCAGCGGCTGCAGGTAGCTGGCGGCCAGTTCGCAGGTGCGCGGATCGTGCTGGGCGTCGTGCGCGTCGATGGCGCGGCCGCTGTGCAGTGCTTGCAGGTACTGCGGGAAATTACGTGCGTTTATCGACGGTAGTTGTTCGTGGCGGTCCAGGTCGCGGCGGTACAGCGACACGGAATCCAGGTGATGACTGCCCAGCTTCCAGATGCCGGCGCGAGCGACACCGTAGACCTCGCAGGCGGCCTGGGTGATCAGTTCGGCCGCTTCCTGCTGAGGGTCGCTGGAGGTGTAGCGCTGGCGCGCCAGACGCACGATCAGCTGCTGCTGGGTACGTGAGCGGGCGAGGTGTTGCAGGTGGTCATTCTGGGTGCGCTGATATTGCTGCAGCGAGCTGCGCAGTTGCTGATTCTGCGTGTACAGCTCCTGTTCGGCAGGGGCGAACTGATCGAGGCTCTCGTCCGCTACCAGCAGATAGCCGCGCAGCAACTGGCGGTTGCGCTGTTTGAAGGGTTCGCCCATCTCCAGCAGGGTCAGAGCACCTTGCGGGGTATGTAGGGTGTAGCGCACCAGGTAATGCGGGCCTTGCAGCAGTTGCTGCTGGATGGCGTCGTGCAGGCGATAGCGCGCCTCGGGCTCCATCAGGCTGGCGTAGGGGGCATCCACCAGCGCGCAGAGATCGCTGGCGCTGATACCTAGCTGGCGTTCGCAGGCCGGGTCGAGAAACAGCAGTGCCCAGCTTGGCTCGTTCAAGCGCTCGAAACGCAGCATGCCGAGCCGCGAGGGCACTGGCAACTGCGTCACAACCTCGGCTGCCGAGCGTGCGCTGGCATCGGGATGGCTTTTCATTGGGCGGCGGGCTTCCAGTATGCTGACCAGGCGAGGCATCCGTTCTCAGTACAGGGCCGCTGCTGCCAGAGGGCGCAGCGGCACGGACGGAGGCTAGGGCTCAGGCCTACTTCACTATAGCGTTCGGCAAGGGTGCATCATGCAAGCGAGACTGACAAGAAAACTCATGGCCATGGTGCTTGGCGGAGCACTTTTTACGGCCATACCCGCGGTTGCCGGCGCCGATGATGCGGCGACGCTGCAGGGCGCCGAGCAGGCTGCTTATCTGGACGGGCTCAAGCGTCTTTATCTGACCGACAACGAGCGCAATGCGTTGCTCGCGCACAGCAATGCATTGCTGGAAACCTACGCCCTGCGCGCGGGTTACCAGGTTGGCCAGGCGCAGCGGCAGGACCTGCTGTATCGCTTCAATGTCGGCAATGCCGGGGAGCTTATCCTGCGTGAGGAGAGTCGTGGCGCGCAGGGCACCGCCATCTCGATGCGCAATCAGCGTGTTGCGGTGTTCGGTATCGATCCGTTCATCCGCTACGAGTGTCCGACCGGCGGTATCCGCTGTGTGCTGTTCAACCCGGCGGATGGCAGCCCGTTGCTGAGCATCGTGCGTGATCACCAGGGCGCGGGCGAGTTGGCCAAGGCGCTGAGCTTTCTGATTCGCAATGTGCAGAAGGGCTGAGAGGCCTCACACCGCTCTGAAAGAAAGCAAAAAAAACCCCGCCTGAATGGGCGGGGTTGAGGATGCGAGCGTGGCGTGCTCGAAACGATTTACAGCAGGATGGTGCGGATATCGGCCAGCAGCTGCGACAGACGCTGAGTGAAGCGTGCGGCGGCAGCGCCGTTGATCACTCGGTGGTCGTAGGACAGCGACAGCGGCAGCATCAGCTTGGGCTGGAAGGCCTTGCCATCCCACACCGGCTGCATGGTCGCCTTGCTGACACCCAGGATCGCCACTTCCGGCGCGTTGACGATCGGCGTGAAGCCGGTGCCGCCAATGTGGCCGAGGCTGGAGATGGTGAAGCAGGCGCCCTGCATGTCATCAGCCGAAAGCTTCTTGGTGCGCGCTTTCTCCGCCAGGGCGGCGGCCTCAGCCGCGAGCTGCAGCAGGCTCTTCTGATCGACGTTCTTGATCACCGGCACCAGCAGGCCGTCCGGCGTATCGACGGCGAAGCCGATATGCACATACTTCTTGCGGATGATCGCCTTGCCGCTCGGGGCCAGCGAACTGTTGAAGTCCGGCAGCTCCTTGAGCAGGTGGGCGCAGGCCTTGAGCAGCAGCGGTAGCACGGTCAGCTTGACGCCAGCCTTCTCGGCCACGGCCTTCTGTGCGACGCGGAAGGCTTCCAGGTCGGTGATGTCGGCCGAATCGAACTGGGTCACGTGTGGCACATTGAGCCAGCTGCGGTGCAGGTTGGCAGCGCCGACCTGCATCAGGCGGGTCATCGCCACTTCTTCGATTTCGCCGAACTTGCTGAAGTCCACGGTCGGGATCGGCGGGATGCCGGCGCCGCCAGCGGCAGCGGCTGCAGTCGCCTGCGGTGCGGCCTTGGCCTTGTGCATCATCGCCTTGACGTACACCTGCACGTCTTCCTTGAGGATGCGACCTTTCGGGCCGGTGCCGGCGATATCCGCCAGTTCCACACCAAAATCGCGGGCCAGCTGACGCACGGCAGGGCCGGCATGCACCTTGGCACCATCGCGCTTGGGCGCGTTGGCGACTTCGGCAGCAGCAGCCGACAGCGAGGCGATGGCGCGTACTTCAGCAGCCACTTCCGGTGCGGCACCTTCCGGTACGCGGTGCACTTGCTGACTGGCTTGCGCCGGCGCGGCGGCCGGTGCAGCGCCCGCGACCTTGAGCTTGAGAATCAGGTCACCAGTGCCGACTTCGGCGTCCAGCTTGACCAGCACTTCTTCCACCACGCCGGCAGTCGGCGAGGGGATTTCCATGGAGGCCTTGTCGGACTCCAGGGTGATCAGCGACTGGTCGGCTTCGATGCTGTCACCAGCCTTGACCATGACCTCGATGACCTTGACCTTGCCGTCGGTGCCAATGTCCGGCACGTGCACGTCCTGCACCGAAGCAGCAGCCGGGGCGGCGGCAGCGGGAGCAGGTGCGGCGGCAGGCGCAGCAGCAGGTGCAGCAGCAGGTGCAGCGGCTTGAGCCGGCGCAGCACTGGTGGTCGCGCCACCAGCGGTGCGCAGCTTGAGGATCAGGTCGCCGGTGCCGACTTCGGCATCCAGCTTGACCAGCACTTCTTCCACCACGCCGGCAGCCGGCGAGGGGATTTCCATGGAGGCCTTGTCGGACTCCAGGGTGATCAGCGACTGGTCGGCTTCGATTGTGTCGCCGGCCTTGACCATGACTTCGATGACTTTGACCTTGCCGTCGGTGCCGATATCCGGCACGTGCACGTCCTGTACGCTGCTGCTGGTCGCGGCAGCGGCAGGAGCCGCCGCCGGAGCGGCTGCTTGCGGCGCTTCGGCAGGCGCGGCTGCGGCTTTCGGCGCAGGCGCCGCTTGCGCAGCACCTTCGACTTCCAGCACCAGCAGCTCGTCGCCTTCCTTCAGGCGGTCACCGATCTTGACCTTGATTTCCTTGATCACGCCGGCCTTGGGCGAGGGCACTTCCATGGAGGCCTTGTCGGACTCCAGGGTCAGTACGCTCTGGTCGGCTTCGATACGGTCGCCGACCTTCACCAGCAGTTCAATCACCTCGCCTTCACCGCCGAGGTCGGGTACGCGAATCAATTCACTCATCGCTACGCTCCTTAGCAGTCCAGGGGGTTGGCTTTGTCGGCGTCGATACCGAACTTGGCGATGGCGTCAGCCAGCACCTTGGCTTCGATTTCGCCACGGTCGACCAGGGCTTCCAGGGCGGCGAGCACGACCCAGTTGCGATCCACTTCGAAGAAGTGGCGCAACTGCTTGCGGCTGTCGCTGCGGCCGAAGCCGTCGGTGCCCAGGACCTTGTATTCCTTGCTCGGAACCCACTGACGAACCTGCTCGGCGAACAGCTTCATGTAGTCGGTAGAGGCGATGACCGGGCCCTTGCGGCCGCTCAGGCACTGCTCGATGTAGGTCTGCTTGGGCTTCTGGCCCGGGTGCAGGCGGTTGCTGCGCTCCACGGCCAGGCCGTCGCGACGCAGTTCGTTGAAGCTGGTGACGCTCCACACATCGGCGCCGATGTTGAACTCGTCACGCAGGATCTTCGCTGCTTCGACGACTTCACGCAGGATGGTGCCGGAACCCAGCAGCTGCACGTGGTGTGCGGCTTCCTTCTTGTCTTCCTCGAGCAGGTACATGCCCTTGATGATGCCGTCTTCCACGCCTTGCGGCATGGCCGGCTGCTGGTACGACTCGTTCATCACGGTGATGTAGTAGAAGATGTCCTGCTGCTCTTCGGTCATCTGGCGAATGCCTTCGCGGATGATCACTGCGAGCTCGTAGCCGTAGGTCGGGTCGTAGGTGCGGCAGTTGGGGATGGTCGCTGCCAGCATGTGGCTGTGACCGTCTTCGTGCTGCAGGCCTTCACCGTTGAGGGTGGTACGGCCGGCGGTACCGCCGATCAGGAAGCCGCGCGTGCGGCTGTCGCCAGCTGCCCAGGCCAGGTCACCGATACGCTGGAAGCCGAACATCGAGTAGAAGATGTAGAACGGCAGCATCGGCTGGTTGTGGTTGGAGTACGAGGTACCGGCGGCGATGAAGGAGCTCATGGCGCCCGCTTCGTTGATGCCTTCCTCGAGGATCTGACCTTTCTTGTCCTCTTTGTAGAACATCACCTGGTCTTTATCGACCGGCTCGTACAGCTGGCCGACCGAGGAGTAGATGCCGAGCTGACGGAACATGCCTTCCATACCGAAGGTACGGGCTTCGTCCGGGATGATCGGAACGATGCGCTGGCCGAGCTCCTTGTCCTTGACCAGTTGCGCGAGGATGCGCACGAAAGCCATGGTGGTGGAGATTTCGCGGTCGCCCGAGCCATCGAGGATGGCCTTGAGGGTATCCAGCGGCGGCGTGGGAATGCTGAAGCTCTGCTGGCGACGCTGCGGTACGAAGCCACCCAGCGCGTTACGGCGCTCGTGCAGGTACTTGTACTCGGGGCTGCCCGGCTCCGGGCGCACGAACGGCAGGTTTTCCAGGTCTTCGTCCTTGACCGGGATGTCGAAGCGGTCGCGGAACTGACGCAGGCTGTCGACATCGACCTTCTTGGTGTTGTGCGCGGTGTTCTTCGCTTCACCGGCGCCGGTACCGTAGCCTTTGATGGTCTTGGCCAGGATCACGGTCGGCTGGCCGCCGTGGTTCACGGCCTGGTGGTAGGCTGCGTAGACCTTGTACGGGTCGTGGCCGCCACGGTTGAGCTTCCAGATCTCGTCGTCGGAGAGATCCTTGACCATCTCCTTGAGCTCCGGGGTGTTGAAGAAGTTTTCGCGCACATAGGCGCCGTCTTTGGCCTTGTAGTTCTGGTATTCACCGTCGACCACTTCGTCCATGCGACGCTGCAGGGCGCCGTCCTTGTCCTTGGCGAACAGCGGATCCCAGAAGCGACCCCAGACCACCTTGTTGACGTTCCACTGGGCACCGCGGAACACGCCTTCGAGTTCCTGGATGATCTTGCCGTTACCGCGCACCGGGCCGTCGAGGCGCTGCAGGTTGCAGTTGATGACGAAGATCAGGTTGTCCAGCTTCTCGCGGCCAGCCAGGGAGATGGCGCCGAGGGATTCCGGCTCGTCGCACTCGCCGTCGCCCATGAAGCACCAGACCTTCTGCTTGCCGGCTGGGATGAAGCCGCGCGCTTCCAGGTACTTCATGAAGCGGGCCTGGTAGATCGCCTGGATCGGGCCGAGGCCCATGGACACGGTGGGGAACTGCCAGAAGTCCGGCATCAGCCAGGGGTGCGGGTAGGACGACAGACCTTTGCCATCCACTTCGCGGCGGAAGTTCTTCATCTGGTCTTCGCTGATGCGGCCTTCCATGAAGGCGCGGGCGTAGACGCCAGGGCTGGCGTGGCCCTGATAGAACACCAGGTCGCCGCCGTGTTCGTCGGTCGGGGCCTGGAAGAAGTAGTTGAAACCGATGTCATACAGCGTCGCGGAGGAGGCGAAGCTGGAAATGTGGCCGCCCAGATCCGGGTCGTCCAGGTTGGTGCGCATCACCATGGCCAGGGCGTTCCAGCGCACCAGCGAGCGGATGCGGCGTTCCATGAACAGGTCGCCGGGCATGCGAGCTTCATGGGTTACCGGGATGCTGTTGCGGTAAGGCGTGGTGATCGCGTAGGGCAGTTGCGCACCGCTACGGGTGGCCAGCTCGCCCAGGCGGGTCATCAGGTAATGGGCACGGTCTTCACCCTCACGGTCGAGGACGGATTCAAGGGCGTCCAGCCATTCCTGGGTTTCGATCGGATCGAGGTCTTGCATGGCTTGCTCCAGGGCGGAAAGGCTTCCAGAATCGGAGGCCAGTTGGGTCTCACCGGCTTTTTGGGCGGGCGAGTTGAAATTCTTGGATTTACCGGGGGTAGGACCGGCCGCTTGTAGTTTTACTACATTTCGACGACGGATTCAGCCCTCTGGATACAATTCTTTCGTAGTAAAACTACAATCCGCGGCACCGCCGGCCGCGCGTGCCCCGCTGGAGCGGGGCTGCGGGCGATTGCACCGTGCGTCCGGCAGTCCGCCAAAAGGATAGACCATGAGCCTGCCGTTGCTGGTCGAGTTGCCCCCTTCTCTTATCTCCCTGGCCGAACGCGCCGAACAGTCACTGCAAACCGCTTTGGCCGAACATCAAGCTCTGGCTGAACGTGTCGCCGCCTGGCCGCAAGAACGCCGCAATGCCTGGCGGCAGGTGTCGGCGCTGAGCGATTTCGTCGCCGAGCAGGCTCAGCGCGATCCACAGATGTTCGTCGCGCTGGCGGAGTCCGGTGAGCTGGAGCGCAGCCTGGCATCGGGCGAGCTGCGCCAGCAACTGGAGGCGCAGTTGGCCGAGTGTGCCGATGAGGATGCCTTGGGACGCTGCCTGCGGCGTTTTCGCAATCGCCAGCAACTGCGCATCATCTGGCGCGACTTCAGTCGCCAGGCGGCGCTCGGTGAAACCTGTCGCGATCTGTCCGATCTCGCCGATGCCTGCATCGATCTGGCCTATCACTGGCTGTACCCGCGCCATTGCGCGCAGTTCGGTACGCCGGTGGGGCGGCGCAGCGGCCAGCCGCAGCACATGGTCATCCTCGGTATGGGCAAGCTCGGTGCGCACGAACTCAACCTGTCTTCGGACATCGACCTGATCTTCGGCTATCCCGAAGGTGGCGAGACCGAGGGTGTGAAGCGCCCGCTGGATAATCAGGAGTTCTTCATCCGTCTGGGGCAGAAGCTGATCAAGGCGCTGGATGCGATCACCGTCGACGGCTTCGTGTTCCGCACCGACATGCGCCTGCGCCCATATGGCTCGAGCGGCGCGCTGGTGTTCAGCTTCAATGCGCTGGAGCAGTACTACCAGGACCAGGGCCGTGACTGGGAGCGCTACGCCATGATCAAGGCGCGCGTGGTGGGGGGCGATCAGGCCGCGGGTGCCGAACTGCTGGAGATGCTGCGCCCCTTCGTCTATCGCCGCTACCTGGATTTCTCCGCCATCGAGGCGCTGCGCGCGATGAAGCTGCTGATCCAGCAGGAAGTGCGGCGCAAGGGCATGAGCGAGAACATCAAGCTCGGCGCCGGCGGCATTCGCGAGATCGAGTTCATCGCCCAGGCCTTCCAGCTGATTCACGGCGGGCGCGACCTCAGCCTGCAGCAGCGGCCGCTGCTCAAGGTACTGACCACGCTGGAGGGGCAGGGTTATCTGCCGCCTGCCGTGGTTGCGGAGATGAAGGAAGGCTACGAGTTCCTGCGTTATGCCGAGCATGCTCTGCAGGGCATCGGTGATCGGCAGACGCAGATGCTGCCGGCCGACCCGCAGGATCAGGCGCGTGTGGCGGCGATCATGGGTTTCGCTGACTGGACGAGTTTTCATGAGCGCCTGATGCACTGGCGTGGCCGCATCGAATGGCATTTCCAGCAGGTGATCGCCGATCCTGACGAAGATGAGTCGGATGCTGGCGAGGCCTGCGTTGGCGCCGAGTGGCTGCCTTTATGGCAAGGGGCACTGGACGACGAGGCTGCCGCGCTGCAGCTGCAGGAGGCAGGCTTCATCGAGCCTGGCGCAGCCTGTCGGCGTCTGGGGGATCTGCGCAACGGGCCGCAGGTGCGCGCCATGCAGCGCCTCGGTCGTGAGCGTCTGGATGCTTTCATCCCACGACTGCTGGCGCAGACCGTCGAGCACGACAAGCCGGATCTGGTGCTGGAGCGGGTGCTGCCGCTGGTGGAGAAGGTCGCACGGCGTTCGGCCTACCTGGTGCTTTTGAGCGAAAACCCAGGCGCGCTAGAGCGTCTGATCACTCTCTGTGCCGCCAGTCCCTGGATTGCCGAGCAGATCGCCCGCTATCCGCTGTTGCTCGATGAGCTGCTCAACGAAGGACGGTTGTATTCGCCGCCGCTGGCGCCGGAGCTGGCCGCCGAGCTGCGCGAACGGCTGATCCGTATTCCCGAGGAGGATCTGGAGCAGCAGATGGAGGCGCTGCGCCACTTCAAGCTGGCCCACAGTCTGCGCGTGGCTGCGTCGGAAATCGCCGGTACGCTGCCCTTGATGAAAGTGTCGGACTACCTGACCTGGCTGGCCGAGGCAATTCTCGATCAGGTGCTGGCGCTGGCCTGGCAGCATACGGTGCAGCGTCATGGTCGCCCGCAGCGTGCCGATGGCACGCTGTGCGACCCGGACTTCATCATCGTCGGTTATGGCAAGGTCGGTGGCCTGGAATTCGGCCATGGCTCGGACCTGGATCTGGTGTTCATTCATGACGGCGACCCGCAGGCCGAGACCGACGGCGCCAAGCCCATCGATGGCGCGCAGTTCTTCACCCGTCTGGGCCAGCGCATCATTCACCTGCTGACCACCCAGACCACCTCCGGCGCGCTCTACGAGGTGGACATGCGCCTGCGACCATCGGGCGCAGCCGGGCTTCTGGTCAGCTCGCTCGGCGCCTTCCAGCGCTATCAGGAAAACGAGGCCTGGACCTGGGAGCACCAGGCGCTGGTGCGCGCACGGGTGCTGGTGGGATGTTCACGCCTGGCCGGCGAATTCGCTCGCGTGCGCGCCGAGGTGCTAGGCCGTCAGCGCGATATCGGGGCACTGCGCGTCGAGGTCAGCGAGATGCGCGCGAAGATGCGCGACAACCTTGGCAACAAAAATACCGCAGCCGGAACGGCGCCGAATGCCTTCGAGGCCACGTCTTCCTTCGATCTGAAGCAGGACGCCGGTGGTATCGTCGATATCGAATTTATGGTGCAATACGCGGCTCTGGCCTGGTCGTGGCAACACCCGCAGCTACTCGAGTTCACCGATAACATACGCATTCTGGAAGGTCTGGAGCGGGTCGGTCTGATGAGCGCCGAGGATGCGGCATTGCTGCGTGAGGTCTACAAGATCTATCGCTCGGCTGCCCATCGCCAGGCGCTGCAGAAGCAGCCTGGGGTGGTGCCGGGTGATCAGTTCCAGGATGAGCGCCGCGCCGTGATGCGCCTGTGGCGTGAGCTGGGGCTTGAGTTGAACAATGGGGCCTGAGGCCCCACCTACTGATCGAACCGTGAAGCGAATTTGAGGAGCAGGCAAGATGTCGATGTCCGACCGTGATGGCGTGATCTGGTACGACGGCAAACTGGTGCCGTGGCGCGAAGCCAACACCCATGTGCTGACCCATACCCTGCACTACGGCATGGGCGTGTTCGAAGGCGTGCGCGCCTACAACACCCCGGACGGCACCGCGATCTTCCGCCTGCAGGCACACACCGACCGCCTGTTCGATTCGGCGCACATCTTCAATATGCAGATCCCTTTCAGCAAGGAAGAGATCAACGAAGCCCAGCGCGCCGCCGTGCGTGAGAACGGCCTGGAAAGCGCTTACTTGCGCCCGATGGTGTTCTTCGGCAGCGAAGGCATGGGCCTGCGTGCTTCCGGCCTGAAGGTGCACGTGATCGTCGCCGCCTGGCACTGGGGCGCCTACATGGGCGAAGAGGCGCTGGAAGCCGGCATCAAGGTGCGTACCAGCTCCTACACCCGTCACCACGTCAACATCGCCATGACCCGTGCCAAGGCCAACGGTAACTACATCAACTCGATGCTGGCCCTGCAGGAAGCCATCTCTGGCGGTGCCGACGAGGCCATGCTGCTGGATCCGGAAGGCTACGTGGCCGAAGGCTCGGGCGAGAACATCTTCCTGGTCAAGGACGGTGTGGTGTACACCCCGGAAGTGACCTCCTGTCTCAACGGCATCACGCGCAGCACCATCCTGACCCTGGCTGAAGAACACGGCATCAAGGTGGTGGAGAAACGCATCACCCGTGATGAGGTGTACATCGCCGACGAGGCCTTCTTCACCGGCACTGCCGCTGAAGTCACGCCTATTCGTGAAGTGGATGGTCGCAAGATTGGTGTCGGCCGCCGTGGTCCGGTTACCGAGAAGCTGCAGAAAGCCTACTTCGACCTGGTCACCGGCAAAACCGGTGGCCACGCCGAATGGCGTACGCTGGTTAAATAAGCGATTGCTCGAAGGCTCGACGGGGAGGCGAAAGCCTCCCCGGTCGTTTCTGGAAAGAATATGAAGATACTTATCGTTGGGCCAAGCTGGGTAGGCGACATGGTGATGGCGCAGACGCTGTTCCAGTGCCTGAAACAGCGCCATCCCGAGTGCGAGATCGATGTGCTGGCGCCGGACTGGAGCCGGCCGATCCTCGATCGTATGCCTGAGGTGCGCGCCGCGCTGAGTCTGCCGCTCGGCCACGGCGTGCTCGACCTGGCCACGCGCCGGCGCATCGGCAAGTCGCTGGTCGGTCAGTACGACCAGGCGATCCTGCTGCCCAACTCGCTCAAGTCCGCCTTGGTGCCCTGGTTCGCCGGCATCCCCAAGCGCACCGGCTGGAAGGGCGAGATGCGCTATGGCTTGCTCAACGATATTCGTACGCTGGACAAGGACAGCTATCCGCTGATGATCGAGCGCTTCATGGCGCTGGCCTATGAGCCCGGCGCTGCGTTGTCGCAGCCCTATCCACAGCCACTTCTGGTGATCGATGAAGCCAGTCGTGATGCCGCGCTGGCCAAGTTCGAACTGCAGCTGGATCGCCCGGTGCTGGCGCTGTGTCCCGGCGCCGAATTCGGCGAGGCCAAACGCTGGCCGGCCGAGCACTATGCCAAGGTGGCCGAGATCAAGATTCGCGAGGGCTGGCAGGTCTGGCTGTTTGGCTCGAAGAACGACCATGCCGGCGGCGAAGATATTCGCATGCGCCTGATTCCGGGGCTGCGTGAGGAAGTCAGCAACCTGTCCGGGCAGACCAGCCTGGCCGAGGCCATCGACCTGATGTCGGCGGCCACTGCGGTGGTGTCCAACGACTCCGGGCTGATGCATGTGGCAGCGGCGCTGAACCGTCCGCTGGTGGCGGTCTACGGCTCCACCTCGCCAGGTTTCACACCGCCGTTGGCCGATCGCGTCGAGATCGTTCGTCTGGGGTTGGAGTGCAGCCCCTGCTTCGATCGAACCTGCCGTTACGGTCACTACAACTGCCTGCGCGAACTCAAGCCGCGCCCGGTGATCGAGGCGCTGGATCGGCTGGTCGGCGAAACCTTGACTCTGGTCGAGGGCGACTGATTTGCGGGTACTGATCATCAAGACCTCGTCGCTGGGCGACGTGGTGCATACCCTGCCGGCGTTGACCGATGCCGCCCGCGCCATTCCCGGCATCCGCTTCGACTGGGTGGTGGAGGAAGGCTTCGCCGAGATTCCCGCCTGGCATCCGGCGGTGTCCCAGGTGATTCCGGTGGCCATCCGCCGCTGGCGCAAGCATCCGCTGCGCACCTGGCGTAGCGGTGAGTGGGCGCGCTTCAAACAGCGCCTGCGCGAGACCCGTTACGACCTGGTGATCGACGCTCAGGGTCTGCTCAAGAGTGCCTGGCTGACGCGTTACGTGGCGGCACCGGTGGCGGGGCTGGATCGTGATTCGGCGCGTGAGCCGCTGGTCAGTCGCTTCTACGACCGCCGCTACGCGGTGGCCAAGGATCAGCATGCCCTGGAGCGTGTGCGCCAGCTGTTCGCCAAGGCGCTCGGTTATACGCTGCCGTCCGGCAGCGGTGACTACGGCCTCAACCGTGCGGCGATGATGGATGCCGCCGCGCAGCCGTATCTGGTGTTCCTGCATGGCACCACCTGGGCCAGCAAGCACTGGCCGGAAGCCGACTGGCGTGCGCTGGCTGAACGCATGGACGAGCTGGGCTGGGCCGTGCGTCTGCCTTGGGGCAACGAGACGGAAAAGGCGCGTGCCGAGCGTATCGTCAGCGGTCTTCAGCATGCGGCGGTACTGCCAAAGCTCAATCTGGCCGGTGTGGCCAAGGTGATCGCCGGTGCCAGCGCCTGCGTCTCCGTCGACACCGGGCTTGGCCATCTGGCTGCTGCACTGGATGTACCCAATATTTCTTTGTATGGCCCGACGTTGCCCGGCAAGGTGGGTGCCTACGGTCGTAGCCAGATTCACCTGTGTGCCAGCGGCCCGAACGCCGGCAGCGGTGATCGTGACCAGCCCTGCTTCGACGGCCTCGGCGCCGAGCGCGTCGGCCTGGAACTGGAGGCGCTGCTGCTCGCGCCTCCCGGCACCCTTTAAGGAGCGGCTATGCAACTGGCCTTCGTTCTCTACAAATATTTCCCCTTCGGCGGGCTGCAGCGCGACTTCATGCGTATCGCCCTCGAATGCCAGGCACGTGGCCATGCCATTCGTGTTTACACGCCGATCTGGGAGGGCGAAAACCCCGGCGGTTTCGATGTGCGCGTGGCACCGGTGCGTGCGCTGTTCAATCATCGCCGCAACGAGAAATTCAGCGCCTGGCTGCAGGCTGATTTGAAACGCGACCCGGTCGACCGGGTGATCGGCTTCAACAAGATGCCGGGCCTGGATGTTTATTACGCCGCCGACGGCTGTTTCGAGGACAAGGCGCAGACCCTGCGCAACCCGATCTACCGCCGCTGGGGCCGCTACAAGCACTTCGCCGACTACGAGCGCGCGGTGTTCGCGCCGGAGTCGAAGACCGAGATTCTGATGATCTCCGAGGTGCAGCAGCCGCTATTCATCAAACACTACAAAACCCCGCTGCAGCGTTTCCACCTGCTGCCGCCCGGTATTGCCTTTGACCGCCGCGCGCCGGCCAATGCCGCCGAGATTCGCGCCGAATTCCGTCGCGAGTTCAAGCTGGCTGACGACGACCTGTTGCTGGTGCAGATCGGCTCCGGCTTCAAGACCAAGGGTCTGGATCGCAGTCTCAAGGCGCTGGCCGCGTTGCCGCGCGAGCTGCGCAAACGCACCCGGCTGATCGCCATCGGCCAGGACGATCCCAAGCCCTTCCTGCTGCAGATCAAGGCGTTGGGTTTGTCCGATCAGGTGCAGATACTCAAGGGGCGCAGCGACATTCCGCGCTTCCTCCTCGGTGCCGATCTGCTGATCCATCCGGCTTATAACGAGAACACCGGCACCGTACTGCTGGAGGCGCTGGTATCCGGCTTGCCGGTGCTGGTCACCGATGTCTGCGGCTACGCCCACTACATCGCCGATGCCGATTGCGGCCGCGTGCTGCCCAGCCCCTTCGAGCAGAACCATCTCAACCGCACGTTGGCCGATATGCTTGCCGACCCTGAGCGCCGCGCTTTCTGGAGCCGCAACGGCCTGCTCTATGCCGATAGCGCCGACTTGTATTCGATGCCGAAGAAGGCTGCCGATGTGATCCTCGCGGAGAGACGCGCGTGAAGCTGATTCTTGCCGAACCCTTCAAGAGGCTGTGGGCGGGTCGCGATGCCTTTGAGGCCGTCGAGGCGCTGCAGGGCCAGGTCTATCGCGAGTTGGAAGGGCGTCGCACCCTGCGCATCGAGGTCGACGGGCGCGGTTATTTCGTCAAGATCCACCGTGGCATCGGCTGGGGCGAGATCGCCAAGAATCTGCTGACGGCCAAGGCACCGGTGCTCGGTGCTGCGCAGGAGTGGCAGGCGATCGCCCGCCTGACCGAGGTCGGTGTGCCGACCATGACCGCCGTGGCCTACGGTGAGCACGGCGCCAATCCCGCACGCCAGCACTCGTTCATCATCACCGAAGAGCTGGCGCCGACCGTCGACCTGGAGCAGCTCAGCCTCAACTGGGCGCAGCAGCCGCCAAAGGCCGCGCTCAAGTGGGCGCTGATCCGCGAAGTGGCGCAGATGACCGGCAACATGCACCGCGCCGGGGTCAATCACCGCGATTGCTATATCTGCCATTTCCTGCTGCACACCGATCGGCCGATTCAGGCCGATGACCTGCGCCTGTCGGTCATCGACCTGCACCGTGCCCAGGTGCGCAGCGCCACGCCAAGGCGCTGGCGCGACAAGGATCTGGCTGCGCTGTACTTTTCGGCGCTGGATATCGGCCTGACCCGCCGCGACAAGTTGCGCTTTCTCAAAAGTTATTTCGCGGCGGCAGGGAACGAGCGACCGTTGCGGCAGATCCTGCGGGAGGAGTTGGCGCTGCTGCTCTGGCTGCAACGCAAAGCCGATCGCCTGCTGGTTCGTTACGCCCGCAAGTACGCGCCGGGAGCAAACCATGAGTGAATGGCGCGTCACCTCCCTGGCCACGCCGCAGGCGGCAAAAGCCTTCGCCAGTCTGGACGCGGTGTTTTCCCTGCAGGGCGAGGCGATCACCCATGATCCGCTGTCGGACGTGATCCGCGTCGAATTCGATGGGCTGCGCTATTACGTCAAGCGCTATCACGGCGCTGGCAAGGGCGTGCGCCGTTTCATCGGCCGGCCACGGGTCAAGGCCGAATGGCAGAATCTCAAGCACTTCGCCGCCTGGGGTATTCCCACTGCGCCCATCGCCGCCTACGGTCTGGAGCGCAAGGCCGGCGCTTTCGCCCGAGGCGCGCTGATCACCCAAGAGGTCGTCGATACGTTGGACATGTCACGCCTGGCGGCCACGGACGATGCACGCCTGCATGACCGGGCCTGGGTCGACGATGTCAGCCGCCAGTTGGCCAGGGCCACGCGCACGCTGCATGACCATCACTTCGTCCACAATGACCTCAAGTGGCGCAACCTCCTGGTGGACGAGCAGCGTCGGCTGTTTCTCATCGACTGCCCCGCCGGGACCTTCTGGTGGGGGCCGTTCCTGCGCTACCGGATCGTCAAGGATCTCGCTTGCCTGGACAAGGTCGCCAAGTACCACCTGTCGCGCACCCAGCGCCTGCGTTTCTATCTGCAGTATCGGTGTCGCGATCGTCTCAATGACAGTGACAAACGACGGATCGTGCAGATATTGCGCTACTTCGAGGGAAGAGAATGAAGGACTTCATCGAAGGCGAGGATAGAACGCTGCTCGAGCGTCACGGCCTGGACAGCTTCGAGGCGCTGTGGGCACTGCAACTGTTTGCCGTGGACGAGCCCAACACCGCTTCTCGCGGTGGTTGGAGTACGGTGTACCGGCTCGACCTCGATGGCACCGGCTACTACCTCAAGCGCCAGAGCAATTACCTGACCCGTAGCTTGCATCGTCCGCTGGGTGAACCGACCCTGGCGCGGGAGTTTCGCAATACCTGCCGCTATCAGCGCCTGGGCATTCCGGCGATGCGTTCGGCGTTCTATGCCGAACGACGCATTTGCGGCGAGCGCCGCGCCGTCCTGCTGACCCGAGCCCTGGATGGTTGGCGGGATCTGGACAGCTACCTGCTGAACTGGTCGAAACTGGCCGCCGTGCAACGCCATGCCATCGCCAGCGCCTGTGGGGTGCTGGCCCGGTGCGTACATGGTCAGGGCCAGGTGCATGGTTGTTTCTATCCCAAACATATTTTCCTTCAACCCAGCGGCGATGCTTTCGTCGCGCAGCTGATCGATCTGGAAAAGACCCGGCCGCTGTTGTTCGGCGAGCGTGATCGGGTCAAGGATCTGGAACCCCTGCTGCGCCGCGCCAGTGCCTGGGGCGATGACGATGTGGCCAGTTTCCTGACCGCCTATCTCGGTGACGCTCGCCAGCTGGGGTACTGGTTGCAACGTCTCACAGCACGGTTCAAGGACAAGGCGGGGCGCTCATGAGGCTTGCTTCTCTGGTCGATGCCGGACGTACCCCCGCGCTACCGCTGCTGATCGAGCTGAAGGGCGCGGGATCTATCCAGTTGCTCAGCCTTTTGCGGGTGCTGCCAGGTCAGCGCTATGTTGGTCGGGCGCAGTGGCAGGGGCGTGAGGTGCTGGCCAAGCTGTTGGTCGGCGATAAGGCCGAACGGCATTTCGCCCGCGAGCTGCGCGGCGTTCAGCTACTGGCTGAGCAGGGGCTGAAGACGCCCGAATTGCTTGTCCACGGTTCGATGCCTGGAGAGGGCGGTTGGTTGCTCTTCGAGTTCCTCGCCGATGCTTGCAGCCTGGGAGATGCCTGGCAGTCGGTGGCCCATCTGGCGTGGCTGGACGACGCTCGGCAGCAGGTATTGGGTGAGGCGCTGGCAGCTGTTGCCGGGCTACACCGGCAAGGTCTGTGGCAAGAGGATCTGCACCTGGACAACCTGCTGCGTCACCAAGGCGGTCTGTATCTGATCGACGGTGGCGGCGTGCGTGCCGAGACTCCGGGTCAACCCCTGTCGCGAGACAGGGTGCTGGCCAATCTGGGGGTGTTCTTCGCTCAATTCCCGAGTGCTCTCGATCCATTCATCGAGGAGCTGCTGGTGCATTACCTGCTGGTCAATGGCGAGCACGCGCTGCCGCTCGAGGCTCTACTCAAGGCGGTAGCCAAGGCCCGTGGTTCGCGTCTGCACCACTTCATGGGCAAGCTCGGGCGCGATTGTTCCGCGTTTTGCGTATGGCGCGGCGCGTCACGCTTGCAGGTGGTCCGGCGCGAGGAAGAGGCCTTGCTGGCGCTGTTGCTGGCTGACCCTGACGCCGCTATCGCGGCTGGGCAGTCCCTCAAGCTGGGTGGTTCGTCCACCGTCGCGCGAGTCGATCAGGGTGCCAGGCAACTGGTCATCAAGCGCTACAACATCAAGAGCATGCTGCATTGGCTCAAACGCTTCTGGCGACCGAGCCGCGCCTGGCATAGCTGGTGCGAGGGCAACCGCCTGAGTTTTCTCGGCATCGCTACGCCCAAACCGCTCGCCGTGCTCGAGTGTCGTACCCTGTGGCTAAGGCGCCGGTCCTATCTTGTTACCGAACACGCATCGGGTGTGGATATAATTACTCGTTTCGCGTCCTGTGCGCCTGGCGAGTTACCAGCCGAAGCGGAACTGCGGGCGCTGGATGACCTGTTTGCAGCGCTGCTGCGCGAGCGCATCAGTCATGGAGATCTCAAAGGCACCAATATCCTGTGGCAGGATGGGCGCTGGATATTGATCGACCTGGACGCCATGCAGCAGCACCGTCGAGCCGGTAGTTTCGCGCCCGCCTATGCGAAGGATCGGGCGCGTTTCCTGCGTAACTGGCCGCAGGACAGTACGCTATACCAGGTTCTGGACGAGCGCCTTCCATCGGTGGTGGCAAAACCGAACAGTTAAGGCAGTAAATATGCCCGACCGGGGCGACTGAATAACGAACGCTGTTGCTTGAAGCTTGCCGCTTGAAGCCTGCAGCCGCTTTTTTAAGAGGCTTTATCCTTGGCATTGACGATCCTCGGCCTTTCCGGCGCCCTGAGCCATGATCCATCCGCCGCGCTATACATCGACGGCAAGCTTATCGCTGCCGCCGAAGAAGAGCGCTTCGTGCGTGATAAGCATGCGAAGAACCGCATGCCCTATGAGTCCGCCAAGTTCTGCCTGGAGCAGGCCGGTATCAAGCCGTCCGACGTCGATGTGGTCGCTATTCCTTTTGCGCCCATCAGTCTGTTCGGCAAGGCGCGCTGGCATTACGCCAAGCGCTACTGGTATGCGCCGGACCGTGCGCTTGACGCACTTCTCATGGGGAACCGCCGCTACAAGCGTTATCGCAAGAAGATCGTCTGGTGCCTGGAACAACTGGGTTTCGATGCCAAGAAGGTCAAGATCGAACCGGTCGAACACCACCTGGCCCACGCCGCCAGCGCTTATCACTGCTCGGGTTTCAAGGAGAAGACCGCGATCCTCGGCATCGACGGCAAAGGTGAGTACGCCACCACCTTCTTCGGCTACGGCGAGAATGGCCGCATCCACAAGATCAAGGAGTTCTTCGATCCAGATTCACTGGGTGGCCTGTACGGTGCTATCACAGAGTTCCTCGGTTTCGAGATGCTCGACGGCGAGTTCAAGGTCATGGGCATGGCGCCCTATGGTGACGCCAGCAAATACGACTTTTCGCGCCTGGCCAAGTTCGAGAATGGTGAGTTGGTGATCAACACCGACTACGCCAACGTCATCGGACTGCGTCGCTACAAGGAAAAGGGCAAGGGGTTCTACTTTTCGCCCAAGCTGATCGAGTGGCTGGGCCCGAAGCGCGAAGGCGATATCGCCGACGACCCCTACATCCACTACGCCGCCAGCATGCAGGCGCTGTTTGAGAAGCTGGCGCTGGAAATGATGGATTACTACCTGGGCGACATTATCCGCGAGACCGGCAAGATCGCCTTCGCTGGTGGCTGTGCGCTGAACGTCAAGCTCAACCAGAAGATCATCGCCCGTCCCGAGGTGAAGGAACTGTTCGTGCAACCGGCTTCTGGCGACGCTGGTACTTCGGTCGGCGCTGCTGCCTATGTCTCGCACCAGCGTGGCGTGCCGGTGGAGAAGATGGAGCACGTCTATCTCGGCCCGGCGTACAGCAACGAAGACATCATTGCCGCCTGCGCTCGCCACCCGAACGCACCGAAGTGGCAGAAGATCGACGACATGCCGCAGCGCATCGCCAAGATCATGGTCGATGGCAACCCGGTGGCCTGGTTTCAGGGGCGTATGGAGTTCGGCCCGCGCGCACTCGGTGGTCGTTCCATCATTGGCTGCCCGAGCATTCCTGGCGTGGCCGACCGCATCAACGAACAGATCAAGTTCCGCGAGCGCTGGAGACCTTTCTGCCCGTCCATGCTCGATACCGTCGGCCCGCAGATGCTCAAGGTCGATCACCCGTCGCCATTCATGACCTTCACCTTCGAAGTGAACGAGGAGTGGAAGACCCGCGTGAGCGAAGTGGTGCACGAAGACGGCACCTCGCGCGCCCAGGTCCTCAAACGCGAGTACAACCCGCGCTACTACGACATGATGCTGGAACTGGAAAAACTGACAGGTAACGGCGTCTCGCTGAATACCTCGCTGAATCGCCGCGGCGAGCCGATGATCTGTTCACCGAAAGATGCGTTGGACATGTTCTACGGCTCTGACCTGCAGTACCTGATCATGGAAGACATTCTTGTCGTAAAAGAGTAGTAGTCGATGACTGTCGAGACGCATAAAGGGATTTTGCAGGAACGCGAAGGAACGCGGATCAGTCGCTCCGACTGTCATATCGCATTAGTGCCTTCTCTGGGGTTGGGCGATAGCCTGATTTACCTGGTCGTGGCCAATAACCTGGCGCGGGCCGGCTACCGCGTGACGATGCTCAGCAACCACCTGGCGCATTTGGCCGACTGGTTGCCGAACTTCGCCGTGCTGCCGTTTCCCAAGCCCGAAGAAACGCAGAGCCTCGCCGAGGACTACGACCTCGTCCTGTCCGACTGCGGCGGTATTGTGGTCGGCATTGACCAGGAGCCGCTGCAATTGGCGAAGCAGTACGTCTTCGTGGGCACGCTTCGCGTCGACTCCGCCTACATTCAGGATCATAGCGCTCGCGTCGAGCAACGCTGTGGGCCTGAAAAGGCCGCACTGATGAGCGCGCTGTCCCGCTGCGCAGGACCGATGCGCGTGGTCGATGACCCTTGTGTCACCATGGTTGAACAGGCGGTAGCGTTCTGTCGGAGCAAGTTGGCCATCGAGCAGGCGTCTTGCGACCCGGGTTTCAGCATTCCTGTGGACTTTGTCGCGCGTCGTTATCCGCAGAGGGTCATGCTGCACCCGACCTCCTACAACCGGAAGAAGAATTGGCCGGTCCAGAAGTATCTGCGCCTTGCCCATCGCCTCAAACGGCAGGGTTACGACCCCCAGTTCGTCCTTTCTCCGAAGGAGCGGGCTGAATGGAGCGAGCACCTGGGCGAGGCCTTTCTGATTCCTCAGTTCGCCAATGTGCGTGAGCTGGCGGCTTACCTCTATGAGTCGGGCTATATAATTGGTAATGATTCGGGCGTCGGGCACCTGGCGGCCGCCCTCGGTGTGCCGGTGTTGACGGTGTACCGCAAGCGTCGTGACGGTTTCTGCTGGCGGCCGGGCTGGGGACAGAACTCAGTGGTGCGCCCCCGTATTTCTCTGGGGGCAGTGAAAAATGCCTGGATGTATTTCCTCAGTGTAGGACGGGTAGAAAGAGCGTTCGAACGGCTGGTTGCCAAGAGTGAGGTACGTGTTTGATGGGCATCCCTGGCAACAGCTCGGGCATCACGCTTTCAGTGGTAATTCCAGCCTACAACTATGCGGCCGTGTTGCCACGCGCAGTTGAGTCCGTGCTGGCCCAGACCGAATCCGCTGATTCGGTCGAGCTGCTTGTCGTCGATGACGGCTCGACCGATGACACCGCTGCAGTGCTGGAGCAGCTGCAGACGCGTTATCCGGGGCGCTTCCGTGCGCTGCGAAAAAACAACGGGGGCGCGTCCTCCGCTCGAAATCTGGGAATTCGGGAAGCCGCAGGACATTATCTGCTGTTCCTGGATGCTGACGATGAGCTGGCTCCTGGCGCACTGCTGGCGCTGGAGGAACACCTGGCCGCACACCCGCATATGCGCCTGGTGGTCGGTGGGCACATTGGTGTTTCGCCCGACGGCAAACGTCGGGAGCACCTGCCCGAATCGCTTCCGGAGGACCCGGTGCAGCGTCTTCGTGCCTATCTGCTGGACAAGCGCCTGGCGCTGTCCAATGGCGCTTGTGTCATGCACCGCGAGGTCTTCGAGCGGGGCGACTATCCCGAGCAGTTTCGCAGTGCCGAGGACATCCCCGTGTTCGCCCAGGCCGTGGCCAACTACCCCTGCTCGTTAATAGCGCGGCCATTGGCATTGGTTCACAAGCACGACGACAGCCTGCGACACCAGTTCAGCCACGCCAAGGCCGGTGGATTGGCGCTGGTCGATGAGGTGTTTTCTCCCCTTCGGCTGGATCAGCGTTTTCAGGGGTTGAAGCCGGAGTTTTACGTGCAGCGCAGCTTGTCGCTGTTTCGCAGTGCCTACCTGGCGGGCGATGTGGATGCTGCCAAACACTATTTCAGCGCCGCCTTTCGTTGCGATTGGCGGATGGTGTTCAAGGGATCGTATATGCGCAAGGCTGTTCGCCTGTGGCTCGGGATGGGCGTATGAGCCGGAAGATCAAGGTTCTGCAGATGCAGAACCGCTACAACGTCAACGCGTCCGACTTGGCAGAACAGGTCATCCAAGGCCTGCCCACGGATCGTTTCGAGGTCACCACGGTTTTTCTGCGTGGCCAGCCGGGACCGGGCGAACCGGAAAGCCGGGCAGCCCGCTCCCTTTACCTGAACTTCAGTCAGGCAGATCTGAAAGGCTTGCGACTGCGGGCGCTGTGGCAGCTTTATCGGCTGATTCGGGCGGAGCGTTTTGATGTGGTGATCGCCCATCGTTTCAAACCGATGAACATGCTGATGCTGCTTAACTGGATCCTGCCCATTTCCCTGTGTATTGGTGTGCAGCACGGTATCGGTGACTTTGACCGTGCCTACCGGCGCTGGGAAGCACGCCGGCTGCTCAAGAAGAATTGGCGCATCGTCGGCGTATCGCGGGCAGTGCGTGATTACTTGATCGGGTGCGGTGCCGGTTTCAATGCCGCCAATACGGTGCAGATCAATAATGCGATTGATATCGGTCGGGCAGAGAGTCTCCAGCACACGCGGGAAGAGTCGCGGGCATTGCTGGAGATGCCAGCCGACGCATTTGTATTCGGTGCGATTGGACGACTCGTACCCGTTAAAGGCCATACCTATCTGTTAAGGGCCTTTGCGCAAATAAAGGATGCCAGTCCGTCTGCTCTTCTGGTCATTATTGGCGAAGGACGGTCACGGCCTGAACTCGAATCGCTGATTGTTGAGTTGGGTTTGCAAGGGCGTGTCCTGCTACCAGGGGCGAAAAACGATGCCTTGCAATATGTCCGTGCCTTTGATGTGTTCGTTATGCCGTCATTAAGCGAAGGGTTGCCGCTTGCACTGCTGGAAGGCATGAGCGGTCGATTGCCCGTACTGGGTTCTGATATCGATAGCCTAAAGCCGATTCTTGAAGATTGTGGTGGGCGCATTTTTCCGGTCGGCGACGTGCCAGCGCTTGCTGCGCAGATGCAGGCACTTACGGCGCTGGATGACGCTACCAGGGCTAGTGAGGGTGAGCGAGCCTACCAATACTTGCGTCGCGAGCATGCGATAGAGAAGTTTCGTTGCGAGTACATGGCGATTCTGGATGGAGTCGTCTCGGGGGAAGGCAAGGGTGCGTAATCTTTTTGAAACGGTGCAACAAAGGCAGCTGGTCATTCCTGGCATCGCCTGCCTGCTGGTTGGAATCCTTCTGCCAACAAGCAAACTCTATCATCAGGCGTTGATTTTATTGCTCTGGGTTCCCGGGCTTGTGTTGCTCTGGGGACAACGCAGGGAGACAGGTTATTTTGCACGCTGTGTGCTGATGTACGCTGTTCTGGCTTTTTTACTATGGTCGTTGTTGAGTGCGTTGTGGTCTTCGGCAGATGAGGCATCTCGGGAGGCAAAATACCTGTTATTCATCGTCGTCAGCTTATGGGCATTCATGCTGTTAGGCGGCCTGCCTGAGCGTGTGCTGCTCAATATCCTGTGGTACTCGGCAGCGCTTGTGGGTGTGTTCGCCATCTATAGTTGGTTAAAGACATATCTGCTCGATGATATGCCATGGCGTTACCAGATTTCTGCGGGAGGCCAGCTGGATCATTCGATACTTGCTGCGCATGTATTCGGATTCTTCATGCTGGTGCTCTACAACTTGAGGCCGAAAAAGCTGGTGGGGCATTGCTGCTGGTTTCTTTTGTTGTCGGGATTTGCCGCCTACCTGCTGTTTGCGCAGAGCAAAGGGGTATGGCTTGCGCTACTGGCATCCGTGTTGCTTACGCCGTTATGGCGTCCCGAACGTATTTATAAATACGTCGCTGGCGCCTGCGTTATCGCAGTCGGCTTATTCTTTATAGTTGCCCCTGATGTGTTGACCCAGCGTGGACTGTCCTACCGCCCTGAATTGGTGGTGCAAGGACTACAGCTCTATTGGTCGGGAAATGAGCTGCTTGGTCTGGGATTGGGAGAGCGTTATTCGCTGTATCTGGAGTCTCTAGGGGTATCTTTCGATCACCCCCATAATTTATATCTGGGCATCCTGATTCAGGTCGGTGCGGTAGGACTTTTCCTGTGGTGCCTGGTATGGGGCAGTCTGGGTGTAAGTGCCTGGCAGCGGCGTGAGTTTGCTCTCGGTTCTGTAGTTCTCGGCGTCTGGGTGTTCGCCTCGGTCGCATTGCTTTCCGATGGTTTCTACGTGTGGGATAAGCCGCGAGATGTCTGGTTTACCACCTGGATTCCGATAGGCCTAGCACTGGCGCTATGGCGTTTGAGTAAAGCGCCGAAAGAATCTCTGCAGTAGGGATTGAGGTTCTCCAGAGAATTCCCGGATCAAGGCAAGCCCCGCTTTTCCAAGGTGGGCTTGCTGTTTTGCAAGCTTGTTCCAGCACCGTATTGAAAGCGGGTGCGTTTCCGGGGCTGTCTCGATCCATGAAGTGAGCGTACGCATGAGCGGCAGGTACGCCTGCAGTTCATCGAGCGAGACGGGTGTGTTGCTCTTCCATATCTGGTAGTGAGTATCGATTTGCGGCTCTGATGCATCGAAACCCGCTTCGCTGAATTTCTCTGTCAACAACAGTTTCAGACTGGCTTCGTTTTTTTTTGCATGGCGCTGAGAGGCTTGTGCTGCGTGAGCACGGTAATGCAAAAGAGGTTGCGGAATATTCGCCATTTGCAATGCCGGCTTTGAAAGCATGAGCGAAAGAAAGAAACCAAAATCCTCAGCGAACACCAGTCTCTCGTCGTAACGCAAGTTGCCGATGAGTGTGCGCTTTATCATCGCGGTGGGGTTGGCGATAGTTCTGCCTAGAAAAAGATAGTTGAGTCTAAGCTCTGCATTGGAAGTGGGGTATTTGATTTCTCTTTCTTTGCTGCCAAATGTCTTGATCCAGGTCCCACATAGATCAAGACGCTGTTCCTGCATCACGTTCAGCTGCGTATCGAATCGGCTTGGCTGACAAATGTCGTCGGCATCCATCAGCGCCACATAGTCGCCTTCGCAGACACTGAGCCCCAGGTTTCTGGCCGACGAGACGCCGCCGTTCTCTTGCGATATCAGTTGTATCCGGCTTTCGGCCCGCTGGTATTTCTCAAGCAGCTCAAGAGAGTGGTCGGTTGACCCATCGTTGACAATCACAATCTGATCAGCTTGCCTGGTTTGCCCAAGCAGTGAATCAAGCGTTTCTTTCAGGTAGGGCGCTGCGTTATAGACAGGGAGCAGGACGCTTAATTGACTCATGGCGTTTGCTCTTCAACGCGATCCTGCTTGGTCTTTGTGAATAAACCGTTTAGATAACTCGAGAAGTTCTGGCTTTTTCTTGCACTTAAATTTTCACAGTACGCATTGATAAACTCCTCGCGATGCCTCCAAAGATGTTCAATATCTTTGCTGTATCGAAATAAGTGAAGAAAGTTGCGTTTGCGTTTTTGGTTGCTTATTGAGCTGCCCAGTACCTGCATATCTGCAATATCGATAAGTCCGAGTGAGCCGTCGGGGGTGATGACGACGTTTCCGAGGTGAAGGGAGCGGAAATACACGCCTGAGTCATGGAGCTTCGCAATAAAAACACCCAGCGTGCTGCACAGCGAGGCGTGCTTTTCGCCAGCGAGATCGCGGAATTCCTGTCTCAGCGTCGAGCCGGGTAGGGGCCAGTAATGAACGGCGGTGCGCTCGATGCTAGCAATGGTGTAGGTCGAGATGACTGTCGGGCAGGGGATCTGCAGTTTCTTCAGTATCTCGGCGTTCAACGCAAAGCGCTTTGCATAGGGGCGATACATTTCCGAGGAAATTAACCGTTTGCGACGAAATAGTTTGAGAAAGCTTCCATCCGATAATTTCAGGACTTTCTCTCCGCAATGGTCAGCCTCAATTAATTCGGCGTGCTGGCGAAGTGACAGAAACTGCTCATTAGAGATGGGGGTCATGACAGGGTTCTGGTCTAAATACGGGGATGCCGCAGTCTACCCGATTGGTCCTTAGCAGGTCAGGTGGCTATGTTAAGCTTCGGCCCTTATCGGATCGTGAGCAGCACTGCATGAACACAACAGAGCCTGGGCGTACATCCAGCCTAAAAATCTATCTCCGCCTGCTGGGTTACGTTCGCCCCTACATCGGCATGTTCCTGATCAGTATCCTGGGCTACATCATTTTTGCGTCGACCCAGCCGATGCTGGCAGGCATCCTCAAGTACTTTGTGGATGGCCTGTCCAACCCCGAGGTCGTGCTGTTTCCCACGGTGCCCTACCTGCGCGATCTGCAACTACTGCAGACGGTGCCCCTGCTCATCGTCCTGATCGCCGCCTGGCAGGGGGTTGGCTCCTTCCTGGGTAACTATTTCCTGGCCAGGGTCTCGCTGGGCCTGGTTCACGACTTGCGTATCGCACTGTTCAACAGCCTCATGGTGTTGCCGAACCGCTATTTCGACAGCCACAACTCCGGTCACCTGATCTCGCGCATAACCTTCAACGTGACGATGGTCACAGGAGCTGCGACGGATGCCATCAAGGTGGTTATCCGTGAAGGGCTGACCATCATCTTCCTGTTCGCCTACCTGCTGTGGATGAACTGGCAACTGACTCTGGTGATGCTGGCAATCCTGCCGCTGATCGCGGTGATGGTGAGCAGTGCCAGCAAGAAATTCCGCAAGCAGAGTAAGAAGATCCAGGTGGCGATGGGCGATGTCACCCATGTCGCTTCCGAGACGATCCAGGGGTATCGCGTGGTACGCAGCTTTGGCGGGGAGACCTACGAGTCCCAGCGTTTTACTGCTGCCAGCCAGGACAACACCGAGAAGCAGCTGCGCATGACCAAGACCGGCGCGGTGTACACGCCGATGCTGCAACTGGTGATCTACAGCGCGATGGCGGTGTTGATGTTCCTGGTGCTGCTGCTGCGTGGCGACGCCACGGCGGGCGACATGGTTGCCTACATCACTGCAGCCGGCCTGCTGCCGAAGCCGATTCGCCAGCTTTCAGAGGTCAGTTCGACCATCCAGAAAGGTGTGGCGGGCGCCGAGAGCATCTTCGAGCAGCTCGATGAGGTGCCGGAGGTCGATCAGGGCACGATAGAGCGCGAGCGCATCAGTGGCCGGCTGGAAGTCCGTAATCTCAGCTTCCAGTACCCGGGCGCGGAAAAACCTGTGCTCAGCGATATCAGCTTTACCGCTGAGCCCGGGCAGATGGTGGCATTGGTTGGGCGTTCCGGTAGCGGGAAATCGACCCTGGCCAATCTGATTCCCCGTTTCTACCATCACGAAACGGGTCAGATCCTGCTGGATGGGGTAGACGTCGAGCAATACAAATTGCGTAATCTGCGGCGTCATATTGCTCTGGTTACGCAGCAGGTCACTCTGTTCAATGACAGTGTGGCCAGCAATATTGCCTATGGCGACCTGGCCGGTGCTCCGCGTGAAGCGATTGAGCAGGCGGTCGAAGCGGCCTATGCCAAGGAGTTCATCGACAAGCTGCCGCAGGGGCTGGATACCGAGGTTGGCGAGAACGGCGTGCTGCTGTCAGGTGGCCAGCGCCAGCGCTTGGCAATTGCACGGGCTTTGCTCAAGGACGCACCGATCCTTGTTCTGGACGAAGCGACTTCGGCCCTTGACACTGAGTCCGAGCGGCATATCCAGGCCGCGCTGGATCGGGTCATGGAGGGCCGAACCACGTTGGTGATTGCACATCGTCTGTCGACCATCGAGAAGGCCGATATGATCCTGGTGATGGATCAGGGGCACATCGTCGAGCGCGGTACTCATGACCAGTTGCTGGCCCAAAACGGTTTCTACGCACGCTTGCACTCTATGGGGCTCGATGAAGGCGCGCCGCTGGATATCGCCTGATAAACTACGAGCCCGCCAAGACTAAGGCCTCCGGAGTTCATATGAAGTTAACCATGCCTCGCTACGATCAAGCCGCCGTTCTGGTGGTAGGCGACGTGATGCTCGATCGCTATTGGCATGGCGGCACCTCGCGGATTTCTCCGGAGGCGCCGGTTCCGGTGGTGCGTGTCGACCAGATCGAGGATCGTCCCGGCGGTGCTGCCAACGTAGCCCTGAATATCGCCGCACTCGGTGCGCGGGCCTTGCTGGTTGGCGTGACCGGCAATGATGAAGCCGCCGAAAGCCTCAGCGACAGCCTGAATGGCGCCGGCGTGGAAACTCATTTCCAGCGCCTCGACGACCAGCCGACCATCGTCAAGTTGCGGGTGATGAGCCGTCACCAGCAACTGCTGCGTATGGACTTCGAGGAACCGTTCAACACCGACACCGTCGCCCTGGCGCGTGAGGTCGATACGTTGCTCGATGGGATCAAGGTGCTTGTGCTATCGGACTATGGCAAGGGTGCGCTGCAGAATCATCAGGTGCTGATCCAGGCCGCGCGCAACAAGGGCATTGCGGTGCTGGCCGATCCCAAGGGCAAGGACTTTTCCATCTACCGTGGCGCCAGCCTGATCACCCCCAATCTGCACGAGTTCGAGCTTATCGTTGGCGGTTGCGCCGATGAAGCCGAGCTGGTCAGCAAGGGTGCCACGCTGATGCGCGAACTGGAGCTGGGGGCCCTGCTGGTGACCCGTGGCGAGCACGGCATGACCCTGCTGCGTCCGGATCACGCCCCGCTGCACCTGCCGGCTCGCGCCCGCGAGGTGTTCGATGTCACCGGCGCAGGCGATACGGTTATTTCCACCCTTGCAGCTTCCATTGCTGCCGGCGAAGAGTTGCCGCTGGCGGTGGCCCTGGCCAACCTGGCTGCCGGCATCGTTGTCGGTAAGCTGGGCACTGCTGCCATCAGTGCACCCGAGCTGCGTCGCGCGGTACAGCGTGAAGAAGGTTCCGAGCGTGGCGTGCTGAGCCTGGATCAGTTGCTGATCGCCATTGACGACGCCCGCGCCCATGGCGAGAAGATCGTTTTCACCAACGGCTGCTTCGACATCCTTCACGCCGGCCACGTGACCTATCTGGAGCAAGCGCGCGCGCAGGGCGACCGTCTGATCGTGGCGATCAACGATGACGCCTCGGTCAGCCGCCTGAAAGGTCCGGGGCGTCCGATCAATGCCGTCGACCGGCGCATGGCAGTGCTCGCCGGCCTGGGGGCGGTGGATTGGGTGGTGAGCTTCGGTGAAGACACGCCCGAGCGCCTGCTCAAGCAGGTGCAGCCGGATGTGCTGGTCAAGGGCGGCGATTACGGTATCGATCAGGTGGTAGGTGCCGATATCGTCCAAGCCTATGGCGGCGAAGTGCGTGTGCTCGGCTTGGTGGAAAACAGCTCGACCACCGCGATCGTCGAGAAGATTCGCAGCAAATGACGGCTGGCTGAGCAAGGCGCAGGTCTTGCTCAGCCAGTACGTTTCCCTGGCGACGGCTTGACCCGATTGCCGCCGCGCCGCGTCTTGAGGGTCATAGGCGTGTGCCAGTCGGCAGCGCATCATCGATGGCATCTCTCACGTGGAGCGAGATGCCATGATCGTCGATACCCAGGGCCAGGCCCTGAGCGTTCTGAGCAAACTGGCCCAGGCCGACTGGCCAGACCGCCTCAAGGTACGCAAATCCTTCGAGAAGCTCGTCTACAGCGGTAGCCGCGCCAGTTTTCGCCTGGCCGCCGGCGGCACCAGCAACAAGCCGCGCGCGGCGGCCGACGACCTGTTTGATCTGTCACTGACCGAAGAACAGCAGATGCTGGTGGACATGCTCCAGAGCTTCGCGCTGGAGGTTCTGCGCCCGGCTGCGCACGGGGCCGACGCCGAGGCTCACGTGCCTGCGGCACTGCTCAATCAGGCGCATGAACTGGGCCTGGCACACTATGGTGTTGCCGAAGCGCAAGGTGGTCTTGCTGGGGAGTGCACCGTGCTCAGCAACGCGCTGATCGCCGAGAGCCTGGCGCAGGGCGACTTTTCTCTGGCCGCGGCCTTGCTGGTGCCGCTGTCTGCTGCCAATTGCATTCGGCGCTGGGGAGGCTCTGCGCAGCAGGCTGCCTGGTTGCCGGCATTCGTCAGTGAACAGGGCGCGCCAGGCTTCGCGTTGGCGGTAACAGAGCCCGGCGTATTGACCGATGCTGGTCAACCCGCGACGCGGGCGCGCAAGCGCGGCAAGCACTATCTGCTCGATGGGGAGAAGGCGCTGGTCATCGCCGGTCTGGCTGCCAGTCGATTGATCGTAAGCGCGCAGGCAGTTGATGGCCCGGCGCTGTTTATCGTCGATGCGGCGAGCAAAGGTGTCTGTCGCCGTGCCGAGCCGGGCATGGGGCTCAAGGCTTGTGGGTTGACACGTATTGAGCTGAAAGGCGTCAAGGTTTCTAGCGATTGCCGTCTGGCAGCTGATGGCTTCGACTTTCCGGCCTTTCTCGATTATTCGGCCTTGGCATTCTGTGCCCTTGCAGTCGGTACGGCGCAGGCGGCACTGGACTACGTGACGACCTACTGCAACGAGCGCCAGGCGTTCGGCGAGCCGATCAGTCATCGCCAGGGGGTGGCCTTCATGGTGGCCGACATCGCCATCGAGCTGGACGCCATGCGCCTGCTGCTCTGGCGTGCCTGCGCCCGTGCAGAGTCTGGTCTGCCGTTTCGCCGTGAGGCGTACCTGGCACGCCTGCTCTGCGTGGATAAGGCGATGAAGATCGGCTCCGACGCGGTGCAGCTGCTCGGTGGCCATGGTTTTACCCAGGAGCACCCGGTCGAGCGCTGGTATCGCGACCTGCGCAGCTTGGCGGTGCTCGCTGGCGGCCTTCATCTCTGAACAGGCAGGCAACCATGAACCTGGAAACCCCGAAAAAATTCCGCGGCCTGCAGCAGCAGGCGCAGCAGGTGGCCAAGCACTATTTCCGGCCGATCTCGCGCAAGTACGACCAGGCCGAGCACGCCTATCCCAAGGAGCTGGACCTGCTCGCCGCGCTGCTCGACGGCATGAACGAGGGCTCGCCCGACGCCGTCGGTGCCGGCTCGGCCAGCAAGCGTGGGGCAGCACGTGAGCAGCAGGCAGGCATCAAGAATGGTGGCAACATGGCTGCGCTGCTCGGCGTGATTGAGCTGTGCTGGGGCGATGTCGGCCTGCTGCTGGCCATGCCGCGTCAGGGGCTGGGCAACGCGGCCATTGCTGCGGTGGCCAATGACGAGCAACTGGCGCGGTTCGGCAAGACCTGGGCGGCCATGGCCATTACCGAGCCGGGCTGTGGTTCGGATTCGGCGGCGATTCGCACCACGGCGGTAAAGGATGGCGACCACTACATCCTCAACGGCGAGAAGATCTTCGTCACCTCCGGCGGGCGCGCCGATGCCGTGGTGGTTTGGGCCACGCTGGACAGAAGTCTGGGGCGTGCGGCGATCAAGTCCTTTGTAGTGGAGAAGGGCACGCCGGGGATGACGATTACACGTCTGGAGAAGAAGCTGGGGATAAAGGCATCCGATACGGCTTCGATCAGCCTCAGCGATTGTCGGGTGCCGGCGGCCAACCTGCTGGGCAACGCCGAGATCGACGTGCAAAAGGGCTTTGCCGGGGTCATGGAAACCTTCGACAACACCCGGCCGCTGGTTGCTGGCATGGCGGTCGGCGTGGCGCGCGCGGCGCTGGAGCGTACCCGTGAATTGCTGAGCAAGGCCGGTTGCCGCTTTGATTACGCCAAGCCACTGCTGAGCGTTACCCATGCCGAGGCCACGTTGTATCGCCTGGAGGCGGAATGGGAGGCGGCGCGTCTGTTGACCTTGAAGGCTGCCTGGATGGCTGACAACAAGTTGCCCAACTCGAAAGAGGCCTCGATTGCCAAGGCCAAGGCCGGACGTGTGGCCAGCGAGGTGACGCTCAAGTGCGTGGAGCTGGCCGGTGCGCTAGGCTACGGTGAGGATGAGTTGCTGGAGAAGTGGGCACGCGATTCGAAGATTCTCGATATCTTCGAAGGCACCCAGCAGATTCAGTTGCTGATCGTCGCCCGGCGCCTGCTGGGCAAGAGTTCCAGCGAGCTCAAGTAATCAAGGTAATCCAATCCGCCGCGAGCTTGGTGCACGTGGTGCACCCTACAAGAAAAAGCCCGCATCTGCGGGCTTTCTCTTAGAAACGGAAGACTTCCGTATCGATCTTGATCGGTTCCGCCACCGGAATCTTCGGCCCGGAAGCGGCTGGGTCCTGCGGTTTGGCTTTGGCCACTGGAGGCTTCTTGCGCGGCGGCTCGGGGGTAGGCTCGGCTGCAGCGATGGGTTGAATGGCCACAGCCAGTTCAGCCGCCAGACGTTGCAGCAAGACACTCTGCGCCTTGACCTGTTCGGCCATGGGCCCACCGTGCGCTTCTTCCAAACGAATCAGCCGGCTGTCGCGCAGTTGTCCGCGGCGGTCGAGCAAGCGCCACTGAGCTTCCAGCACGGCAGGTTGAGTCGGGCCGGAATCCAGGCGGGTGATAGTCAGCATGACCTGAGCATCGGCACTGAAGCCTGGTGCCGCCGGGGCTAGAACCAGGCGCTGGCTATCCAGGCGCCAGGCCAACTGGCGCAGCATCTGCTGGTCGATATCGTTGGCCAGACCGCTGGCCCAGCGGGCATCATGCGCGGCCACCAGGCTGCCATCGGCCTGGCGTTGCAGCAGATTTTGCTGGCGCAGGTAATCGGCGACGCTGATCGGGCCGACCAGCACGGTCACGCCATTGTCCTTGGTCGGCGTCACGGCCTGGCCGCTGTCAAGTTGGTAAAGGGGAACCGGCTTCTGCTGCAGCAGACTGCAACCACTCAATGCGAGCAGCGTGGTCAGAAGCAGCGCCATAGGGCGTACTACAGTCATCATTAATTCCAGGCAGCCGCTTCTGGGGCAGCTGCATATCGATCCCATATCATGCTGTGGGGTCATTTGTGCATGACCCGGGGCGCGTATCATCCGTCAAACCGCGCTACGACTCCAGCCTTGCCTGCTGGCTGGTAGCGCGGATATCCCGGACGAACGGGGCGTGTTACCGACGCTATTCCACCAGCAGTTGGTCGACGCGTTGGAAGCCTCGCGGCAGCTTGTTACCGCGGCGGCCGCGCTCGCCCTTGTAATGCTCAAGGTCGTCGGCTTTGAGTGTCAGGGTACGCTTCCCGGCCTGCAAAACCAAACTGGCGCCGCTGGGCAGTACGGCCAGATCGGTCAGATACTCCTCACGCGAGGCTACGCGCTCGCCGGGAATGCCGATGATCTTGTTGCCCTTGCCTTTACCCAGTTGCGGCAGATCGGTGACCTTGAACAGCAGCAGGCGACCTTCGGTAGTCACCGCGGCCAACCAGTCGTCTTCCAGGTTACTGACTGGTTTGGGTGCGACCACCTTGGCGCCGTTGGGCAGGGTCAGCAGCGCCTTGCCCGCCTTGTTCTTGGCCTGCAGATCCTCACCCTTGACCACGAAACCGTAGCCAGCGTCGGAGGCGATGACGTACAGGGCGCTGTCTTCCGGCAGCATCACGCATTCGAAGGTTGCCCCTGGTGGTGGCGTCAGACGACCGGTCAGCGGTTCGCCCTGGCCGCGTGCCGACGGCAGACTGTGGGCGGCGAGCGAATAACTGCGACCTGTCGAGTCGATAAACACTGCGTACTGGTTCGAGCGTCCCGGTGCGGCGGCCTTGAAGCCGTCGCCAGCCTTGTAGGACAGGCCGGTGGCGTCGATGTCGTGACCCTTGGCGCAGCGCACCCAGCCTTTTTCCGAGAGCACCACGGTAACCGGCTCGGTCGGCATCAGCTCGGTTTCCGAGAGGGCCTTGGCCTCGGCGCGGGCGACGATCGGCGAGCGGCGGTCATCGCCGTACTTCTCGGCGTCCTCGATGATTTCCTTGCGTACCAGCTTCTTCAGCTTGGCTTCGCTGCCGAGCAGGGCCAGCAGTTTCTCGCGTTCCTTGGCCAGTTCGTCCTGCTCGCCGCGGATCTTCATCTCTTCCAGGCGCGCCAGTTGGCGCAGGCGGGTGTCGAGGATGTAGTCGGCCTGCACATCGGTGAGGCCGAAGCGTTCCATCAGCACCGGCTTGGGCTGGTCCTCGGTGCGGATGATGCGGATCACCTCGTCGAGGTTGAGAAAGGCGATCAGCAAACCTTCCAACAGGTGCAGGCGCTTTTCCACCTTGTCCAGGCGGAACTGCAGGCGACGGCGCACGGTGCCGACGCGGTACACCAGCCACTCGGTCAGCAGGGTGCGCAGGTCCTTGACCTGCGGCTTGCCGTCGAGGCCGATGACGTTGGTGTTGACCCGGTAGCTCGATTCCAGATCGGTGGTGGCGAACAGGTGGGTCATCAGTTCGTCGGCATCGACGCGGTTGGAGCGCGGGATGATGACGATGCGCGTGGGGTTCTCATGGTCGGATTCGTCACGCAGGTCGGCGACCATCGGCAGCTTCTTGGCCTGCATCTGCGCGGCGATCTGCTCCAGCACCTTGGCCCCGGAGACCTGGTGCGGCAGGGCGGTGACGACGATATCGCCGTCCTCGATGCGATAGACGGCGCGCATGCGCACCGAGCCGCGGCCAGTCTCGTAGATCTTCAGCAGATCGGCCTTGGGCGTGATGACTTCGGCTTCGGTGGGGAAGTCCGGCCCCTGAATGTGTTCACAAAGCTGCTCGACAGTGGCGCCAGGCTCGTCCAGCAGGCGTACGCAGGCGGCCGCCACCTCGCGCAGGTTGTGCGGCGGCACGTCGGTGGCCATGCCGACGGCGATGCCGGTGGTGCCGTTGAGCAGCAGGTTGGGCAGGCGCGCCGGCAGGGTCGCCGGCTCGTTCATGGTGCCGTCGAAGTTGGGTACCCAGTCGACGGTGCCCTGGCCCAGCTCGGACAGCAGCACCTCGGAGTAGCGCGACAGGCGCGCCTCGGTATAACGCATGGCGGCGAAGGACTTGGGATCGTCCGGGGCCCCCCAGTTACCCTGGCCGTCGACCAGGGTGTAGCGGTAGCTGAACGGCTGCGCCATCAGCACCATGGCTTCGTAGCAGGCGCTGTCGCCGTGCGGGTGGAACTTGCCGAGCACGTCACCGACGGTACGCGCGGACTTCTTGTGCTTGGAGTCGGCGTCCAGGCCCAATTCGCTCATGGCGTAGACGATGCGCCGTTGTACGGGTTTCAGGCCGTCGCCGATGTGCGGCAGGGCGCGGTCCATGATCACGTACATGGAGTAGTTGAGATAAGCCTGCTCGGTGAAATCGGCGAGTGACCGGCGTTCAACGCCTTCCAGGCTCAAATCGAGGGATTCGCTCATGCGGGCCTCATTGCAAGGTTGATTGGCGCAGCACCAGGGTGCCGCCCTTCTGACTGAATTCGAGTTGTTTCAGGGCGCTCATGCCCAGCAGCACTTCGTCGCCGTCCATGCCTGGGGCGATCAGTGCGGCGACGTCACGTAGTTCGATATCGCCCAGGCGCAGGCTGGCCAGGCGTGTGCGATGCCCGGTAGCACGGCCGTTGGCCGTGCTGATGATGATCGGCGCGCCGCGTTGCAGGCCAAGACGCTCGGCCACCGCGCTGGGTATTGCCACCTGGGTGGCGCCGGTGTCGAGCAGAAAGGTGACCTTCTGGCCATCGATCTGCCCGTCGACCAGGTAGTGACCCTGACGACTGCTGGCCAGGCTCACCTCGACGAAACCATCGCCATGCACCGACTGCGGCGTCTGGTTGGGGTTGCGCTGGCGATCTTCCCAGTTACCGAAGAAGTGCGTGGCCAGCAGCAGGCCGGCGCCCCAGGCGAGCACCAACATCACTCGTCCGGCACGACGGCCCGGCGTCTGTTCGCTCACGGGCGCCGGCTCCAGCCGCCCTTGGGCGCGGCAAAACGCCAGACGATGGGACGCTCTTCGCCATCGGCGCGGGTCTGGCTGCCGTTGTCGACGCCGATCCAGGCGCCATCCTTGTCGATCCACAGCGCTTCGGCCATGCCGTAGTCCGGTGCGTAGCGGCGTGGTTCGCTCAGGGCTTCGCTGGCGAAGGACCAGCAGATCTCCGCGACACCGTCGCTCAGTGTGCGCCGGCAGATACGGTGGGCCTGACGCTCAAGGGTAAAGAGCTTTTCACCGAAATAGGCCAGGCCGGAGAAGTCGCGTGGTGCCATATGGCCGCCGAGCGCTTCGGGCGACGCCTCGTCACCGCTTTCGCTGGTCAGCACGCAGCCGCCGGTACAACGCCAACTGCTGCCGCGACGATGCAGTACTGTGAGGCCGCGGCGGCGCTGTTCGGCAGCCAGCCACAGGCGATCACCGGCCGGATCGATGGCGATGCCTTCGAAGCCCTGGTTGAAGTGCAGCAGCATGCCGCTGGCGCGGGCCTGGCGCACCAGTCCGCTGGGCAGGTTGAGCCACTGCGCGTTGCCGTTGCTGCTGACCTGCAGTACGGCGGCGCGGGTTTCGCTAACCAGATAGCGGTTACCCTGCGCGTCGCAGGACATTCCCTCGAAATCCAGTGCGCCTCCGCGTACCAGGCCGGCCACCCAGTTGCGCATGCGCAGGCCCCAGGGCAGGGCGCTCTCGGGCGGTTCGGGGGCGACGAAGGTTTCTGCTTCGGCGCGCAGCAGCCCTTCGTCGCGATGCAGTTGATAGAGACGGTCGTCGTCACGGTCGGAAACTGCCCACAGCGTTTCGCCGCACAGGGCCAGGCCGGACAGGTTGCCGCCCGGCATTTCTGTCACCGGGTATTCGGCCTCCAGCTTGAGCTCTTCCAGCACCACTGGCTCGGCGTTCGCGACGCCGGCCAACAGACCGAGTGCAAGGAGGTGATTACGCATCAGGCCAGTACCTCGGCCAGGTTGCCCTTGGTTTCCAGCCAGCTCTTGCGATCACCGGCGCGTTTTTTCGCCAGCAGCATGTCCATCACTTCGCGGGTGCCTTCGAAATCATCCAGGGTCAGTTGCACCAGACGCCGGGTGTTGGGGTCCATGGTGGTTTCGCGCAGCTGCGGCGGGTTCATCTCGCCGAGGCCCTTGAAGCGGGTGACCTGTGGCTTGCCGCGACGTTTCTCGGCCACCAGGCGGTCGAGGATGCCGTCGCGCTCGGCGTCGTCCAGGGCGTAGAAGATCTCCTTGCCCAGATCGATGCGGTACAGCGGCGGCATGGCCACGTAGACGTGACCGGCATCCACCAGCGGGCGGAAGTGACGCACGAACAGGGCGCAGAGCAGGGTGGCGATGTGCAGGCCGTCGGAGTCGGCGTCGGCAAGGATGCAGATCTTGCCGTAGCGCAGCCCGCTCAGGTCGCTGGAGCCGGGATCGATACCGACGGCCACGGCGATATCGTGTACTTCCTGTGAGGCCAGGACTTCGCTGCCGTCCACTTCCCAGGTGTTCAGGATCTTGCCGCGCAGCGGCATGATGGCCTGGAACTCCTTGTCGCGTGCCTGCTTGGCGCTGCCGCCGGCGGAGTCACCCTCGACCAGGAACAGCTCGCAACGCAGCGGGTTCTGCCCCGCGCAGTCGGCCAGCTTGCCGGGCAGAGCCGGGCCTTGAGTGATCTTCTTGCGCTCGACCTTCTTGCCGGCCTTGAGGCGGCGGCCGGCGTTGCTGATGGCCAGTTCGGCCAGCGCCAGGCCGGTTTCCGGATGGGCATTGAGCCACAGGCTGAAGGCATCCTTGACCACACCGGAGACGAAGGCGGCGGCTTCGCGCGAGGACAGGCGCTCCTTGGTCTGGCCGGAGAATTGCGCGTCCTGCATCTTCATCGAGAGAACGAAGGCAATGCGTTCCCAGACATCTTCCGGGGCCAGTTTCACGCCACGCGGCAGCAGGTTGCGGAACTCGCAGAACTCGCGCATGGCATCGAGCAGGCCCTGGCGCAGGCCGTTGACGTGGGTGCCGCCCTGCGCGGTGGGGATCAGGTTGACGTAGCTTTCCTGCACCGCGTCGCCGCCTTCAGGCAGCCACAGCAGGGCCCAGTCCACGGCTTCCTTGTTGCCAGCCAGGCTGCCGACGAAGGGCTCGGCCGGCAGCCGCTCGAATTCGCTGACGGCATCGACCAGATAGGAGCGCAGGCCGTCCTCGTAATGCCACTCGACCTTCTCGCCCGAGGCTTTGTCTTCGAAGCTGACGTTCAGGCCCGGGCAGAGTACGGCCTTGGCCTTGAGCACATGCTTGAGGCGGCTGATGGAGAACTTGAAGGAGTCGAAGTACTTGGCGTCCGGCCAGAAATGCACGCTGGTGCCGGTGTTGCGCTTGCCGACGCTGCCGATGACTTCCAGCTCGCTGGCCTTGAAGCCGTCGGCAAAGCTCATCTGGTATTCGTTGCCGTCACGCTTGACGGTGACCACCACGCGGGTCGACAGGGCATTGACGACGCTGATGCCGACGCCATGCAGACCACCGGAGAACTGGTAGTTCTTGTTGCTGAACTTGCCGCCGGCATGCAGCTTGGTAAGGATCAGCTCGACGCCCGGTACGCCTTCTTCCGGGTGGATATCCACCGGCATGCCACGGCCATCGTCGAGCACTTCCAGCGAATTATCCTCGTGGAGGATCACCTGGATCGACTTGGCGTGCCCGGCCAGGGCTTCGTCGACGCTGTTGTCGATGACTTCCTGGGCCAGGTGGTTGGGGCGTGTGGTGTCGGTGTACATGCCCGGGCGCTTGCGCACCGGGTCGAGGCCGGAAAGGACTTCGATGGCGTCTGCGTTATAGGCGTTCTGCTGGGCCATAGGGTCTCTTGGTCGTCAATTGAATGCGGAAAAGTCGGTATCGCGCCAAAGTGTGGCGTTAATGCCGGCAAAAGCGAAGAGTGTCGGCAGGCGTTCGGCGAAGCCCTGGAAGCCGTGGTCGCCCCCGGCCTGGATGCGCAGGGCGCAGGCGCGGTAGTAACGCTCGGCGTCACGGTAGTCGAGGGTTTCGTCGCCGGTCTGTAGCCAGATCTGGTAACGCGCCGGGTCGTTCGGCGCTGCAACGTCGAGTTCAGCCAGGGCGTGGACGTGATCCTCGGTGAGGTCCCAGGTCTCGTCGCTGTAGTAATTCTTCTGTGGGCCCAGGTAGCCGTCGAAACGCAGGTGCGGCTGCACGGCCGGGTTGATCAGCAGCGCCTTGAGTCCATGCTGTTCGGCCAGGTAAGTGGCGTAGTAGCCACCCAGGGAGCTGCCCACCAGCACCGGCGCCCCGAGTTCGCTGATCAGCGCCTGCAACTGGGCGATGGCCTGGCGCGGATGATGATGCAGGGCCGGTACGCGCAACTGGTTTTCCAGGCCCAGGTGGGCCATGGCGCGGCTCAACTGGCTGGCCTTGTGCGAGGCTGGCGAGCTGTTCAGGCCGTGTATATAGAGGATGGATGCGGTCATGGAGCGGGAGGCTACTCGTCCGGGGCCTCAAGCTGCAAGCTTCAAGCTGATTGGGGGTATGTCAGTAACCCTTGACGCTGTAGTCCACTTCGAAGTGGATGCCGGTGACGCGCGATACACCGGTGTCCAGCCTGCCGTCGGCATGCAGGCGCAGCCAGCGATAGCCGGGGGCTTCGCTGTCCACCTGAAACTCCTCGCTGCCCGGCGCGAACTGCACGCAGGTCGAAGGCGAGGCGAGCAGGCGCAGATTACCGCGCTGCTGGTCGAACTCCTGATGGATATGCCCCCAGAGCACGGTGCGCGCCTGCGGGTAGCGGTCGAGCACGGCGAACAGGGCGTCGGGGTTGCGCAGGCCGATGGGTTCCATCCACTTGCAGCCGATGGAGACCGGATGGTGGTGCAGGCAGATCAGGTGATGGCGTTGCGGCGCTTCGCTGAGGGCGCGTTCGAGCAGTTCGAGTTGACTGTCGGCAAGAAAACCGGGCACCGCGCCGGGGATCGATGAATCGAGCATGATGATGCGCCAGGCACCAAGGTCGATCACCGGCTCCAGCAGCTCGCTGCCCTGGCAGGCGGCCTGCATGGGAGGGATTTCGTCATGGTTGCCGGCCAGCCAGCGGGTTGGTGCGTCGATGGCTGAGGTGAGTTGGCGAAAACGCTGATACGACGCTTCGCTGCCATCCTGCGAAAGATCTCCTGTAGCCAGAATCAGGTCGATCTGCGGCTGCTCCTGCAAGACCCGTTCGATCACCCGCTGCAGGCTGTCGCAAGTATCCATGCCCAGCAGCTTGCCGTCCGCTTCGGCGAACAGGTGACTGTCGGACAACTGCACCAGCAGTACCGAGGAATCAGTGGATTGGGTGGGCAGGCTCGGCAAGACCATCTCCTAGGGCGCAATCGGGTGAATTATGGTGGTTGCCGCAGCAAAGGGAAAACCCGGGAAGCGGACGCAGGTCACAGAAAAAACGCCAGAAGCGCTTTTTGCCATCGTTCGCGACAGTCGTCAGGCAGGGCGGGCCGCCCAAACAATACGACGCCGCGCTATCGGCCAGGCATCGAAAAGCTTGATCGCCGCCTTACATCACCGGCTGCGGTTCATGCCCGCAGGCCAGGCAATGGCTCAGCCATTCGCCGAGGAACAGGTTGAGCTGACTCTTTTCGTCCGGTTGATGCATCGCCGCGTTGGGGTAGGGGTAGCGAATATGCAGGCGACGTGCGTTCTCTGCGCTGACGACCTCGGCCATGCGCGCGTCGTGATAGACCCGCACTTCCAGCTGCGGCACCGGTAGCCAGGGCAGGCTGTGTTCCTGGCGCACGCACAGGGTGGTGGTGTAGGGGCAACTTTCCAACACGTCCAGCGCCAGCACGCCGAGCAGATGCTCACCCTGGCTCAGCGCCACGCGGCGGCTTTCCGTGTGCTCACGCATGTTCGGCAGCAGGCGCATCAGGCGCGCGTAGTTGGCCTCGCAAGCCGCTTGCAGCTCGACCAGGTCGACCCGATAGCGCTCGCGTAGCAGATTCACGACCACATCCCCCGCACTTCGTCGCGGTTCAGCGCCAGCCATTGCAGGGCGATGATGCTGGCGGCGTTGTCGATACGCCCGTCGCGCACGGCGGCCAGGGCATCCTCCAGCGGCATCACCTGTACCCGGATGTCCTCGCCTTCTTCGGGCAGACCATGCACACCGCCGGCACCTTCACTGCTGCAGCGACCGACGAACAGATGCACGCGCTCGTCCGAGCCACCAGGCGAAGGGTAGTACTGGGTGATCGGCCACAGCGACGTCAGGGGCAGGTCGGCTTCCTCGATGGCTTCGCGACGCGCGACCTCCTCGGGCTCCTCGTCCTTGTCGATCAGGCCTGCGACCAGCTCCAGCAGCCAGGGGTTGGCGCTCTTGTCCATGGCACCGACGCGAAACTGCTCGATCAGCACCACTTCGTCGCGCTGCGGATCGTAAGGCAGCACGCACACGGCGTCGTGACGCACGAACAGCTCGCGGGTCAGCTGCGGGCCCATGTTGCCGGCGAACTGGCGATGGCGCAGCTTGATCCGGTCGAGGCGGTAGAAGCCGCGAAAGCAGTTCTCGCGCTCGATGATGTCGATGTCGTCTTTGCCCATGGCAACTCCCCAGATAGTCGTAACGGGCCAAGCTCAGACTGTGTGAAAACTACTGCGCTCGCTCATGCTGCGTTAAAAAACGGCTCAAAATGCTCATTTACAACTCGTAAACTGCGCTTTTCGCCGTTCTATGCCTTGCCTGAGCTTCGCACGCTACGTTTTCACACGGTCTGATGCGGCCCGTTACCTGTCACACTAGCGAGCATAGCGCTGCCAGATCAAGCTTCCATGACTGCCTGCTACACGCGTTGGTAGAGTTGGCTGCCTTGCGCCTTGAATTCCTCGGCCTTGGCCTGCATGCCTTGCTCGGCATCCAGATCGACGGCGTCGATGCGCTGCTCCTTGGCGTACTCGCGCACTTCCTGGGTGATCTTCATCGAGCAGAACTTCGGCCCGCACATGGAGCAGAAGTGTGCCACCTTGGCCGAATCCTTCGGCAGCGTCTCGTCGTGGAAGGAGCGGGCGGTGTCCGGGTCGAGGCCGAGGTTGAACTGGTCTTCCCAGCGGAACTCGAAGCGCGCCTTGGACAGGGCGTTGTCGCGGATCTGCGCGCCCGGGTGCCCTTTGGCCAAGTCGGCCGCGTGGGCGGCGATCTTGTAGGTGATGATGCCGGTCTTCACGTCATCCTTGTTCGGCAGGCCCAGGTGTTCCTTGGGCGTGACGTAGCAGAGCATGGCGCAGCCGAACCAGCCGATCATCGCCGCGCCGATGCCGCTGGTGATGTGGTCGTAGCCGGGGGCGATGTCGGTGGTCAGCGGGCCGAGGGTGTAGAACGGCGCCTCGTCGCAGCATTCCAGCTGCTTGTCCATATTCTCCTTGATCAGCTGCATCGGCACGTGGCCGGGGCCCTCGATCATGCACTGGACGTCGTGCTTCCAGGCGATCTTGGTCAGTTCGCCGAGGGTTTCCAGTTCACCGAACTGCGCTTCGTCGTTGGCGTCGGCAATCGAGCCCGGACGCAGGCCATCGCCCAGCGAGAAGCTGACATCGTAGGCCTTCATGATTTCGCATATGTCTTCGAAATGGGTGTAGAGGAAGTTCTCTTTATGGTGCGCCAGGCACCACTTGGCCATGATCGAGCCGCCGCGCGAAACGATGCCGGTAACGCGCTTGGCAGTCATTGGCACATAGCGCAGCAGTACGCCGGCGTGGATGGTGAAGTAGTCCACGCCCTGTTCGGCCTGTTCGATCAGGGTGTCGCGGAACAGCTCCCAGGTCAGGTCTTCGGCAATGCCGCCGACTTTTTCCAGCGCCTGATAGATCGGCACGGTGCCGATTGGTACCGGCGAGTTGCGGATGATCCACTCGCGGGTTTCGTGGATGTGCTTGCCGGTGGACAGGTCCATCACCGTGTCCGAACCCCAGCGGATGCCCCAGGTCAGCTTGGCCACTTCTTCTTCGATGGACGAGCCGAGCGCCGAGTTGCCGATATTGCCGTTGATCTTCACCAGGAAGTTGCGGCCGATGATCATCGGCTCCAGCTCCACGTGGTTGATGTTGGCCGGAATGATGGCGCGGCCACGAGCCACTTCGCTGCGCACGAACTCGGGGGTGATCTCTTTCGGGATGGCAGCGCCGAAGCTGTGCCCTGCGTGCTGCTCGTTGAGCAGCCCCGCCTCGCGGGCCTCGGCCAGCTTCATGTTTTCGCGGATGGCGACGTATTCCATCTCCGGGGTGATGATGCCCTTCTTGGCGTAATGCATCTGGCTGACGTTGTGCCCAGCCTTGGCCCGGCGCGGGTTGCGCACGTGGGCGAAGCGCATCTTGGTCAGCTCGGCATCGTTCAGGCGGCGCTGGCCGAATTCGGAGGACAGGCCCGGCAGTTTCTCGGTGTCACCGCGGTCTTCGATCCAGGCGCTGCGCACGTCGGCCAGGCCCTTGCGCACGTCGATGCTGACGTTCGGGTCGGTGTAGGGGCCGGAGGTGTCGTAGACGGTGACCGGGGCGTTGATCTCGCCACCGAAGTCGGTCGGCGTCACGTCCAGGCTGATCTCGCGCATCGGCACGCGGATGTCCGGGCGCGAGCCTTGTACGTAGACTTTCTGCGAACGGGGGAAGGGTTGTACCGACTGCTGGTCGACCTGGGCGCTTTCGCTCAGGTTCTTTTGTTGTTGTGTGCTCATCAAGGCTCTCTCCGGGATAGATGTCGGAGTTGGAACCTGAGCGGACGAAGGGCGCGAGATACACCGTGGGCGGTGCCGAGAGGACTCGCCGGTACGCTGGCGAGGACATCTTGTTCCCTACGCAGGCCTTAACCTGATCAGGTTCAACGGGATCCGGCAGCTGCCAATCTCAGCCCCGCATTTGGGGCACCCCGACAAGAACTCGGGCAGTCTAAACAAGCTGGTGGGAGAAAACCAACTCGGCGGTCAATAAATATCGACCCGTGCGTCGGAAAGCGACTGCTCGCGCTACTGGTGGCGGATTGTTCCCGACGAGCAACATAGCTTGCCGCCAGCTAGACTGATGCCGTCCATGGCGCGCTTGACCCCCGACTGTGGCGACCCGTAGCCTTGCCGATTACCGCCTATTCAAGGATCGACATCCATCATGTTGCGCAGACTATCCCTGGCAATCGCCGTGGCCGCCGCTTCGGTGGCTCTGGTTCAGGCCGAAGAGGCCTCGCTGTCGAGCAAGACCGACCTGGTCACCGTGTATCAGGAAGCGGCGAAGAACAATGCCGATATCGCCGCCGCGCGCGCCGATTATCAGGCGCGCCGCGAAGTCGTACCGCAGGCGCGTGCAGGGTTGCTGCCCAACCTGTCCGCCGGTGCTAATTACGGCGACACGCGTACCGAGGTCGATTCGCCCAGCGTGACCCTCTCGCGCAGCGGCCTGGTCTATCAGGCCAACCTCAGTCAGCCGCTGTTCCGTGCCGACCGTTGGTTCCAGTTGCAGGCTGCCGAGGCCACCAGCGAGCAGGCTTCGCTGGAGTTGTCTGCCACTGAGCAGAATTTGATTCTGCAGAGTGCCGAAACCTACTTCGCCGTGCTGCGTGCGCAGGACACCCTGGCTTCGACCAAGGCCGAAGAGGCGGCATTCAAGCGTCAGCTGGACCAGGCCAACGAGCGTTTCGATGTCGGTCTGTCCGACAAGACCGATGTGCTCGAGGCGCAGGCCGGTTTCGATACTGCCCGCGCCAACCGCTTGCTCGCCGAGCGCGCAGTGGATGACGCCTTCGAAGCCCTGGTGACTCTGACCAACCGCGATTATCTGGCTGTCGAGGGGATCGTCCACACCCTGCCGGTGCTGGCGCCGACGCCGAATGATGCCAAGGCCTGGGTCGACACCGCCGCGGCGCAGAACCTCAACCTGCAGGCCAGCCTGTATGCCGTGACGGCTGCCGAAGAGAATCTGCGCCAGCGCAAGGCCGGTCATGCGCCGACCCTGGATGCCGTGGCCAGCTATCAGCAGGGCGATAACGACAGCCTGGGCTTCACCAATTCCGGCTCCTTTGGTGCGCCGCGTTACAGCGGCGACGTGTCGCAGCGCTCCATCGGCCTGCAACTGAACATCCCGCTGTACAGCGGCGGTCTGACCAGCTCGCAAGTGCGTGAGGCTTATCAGCGTCTGGGCCAGACCGAGCAACTGCGCGAGAGCCTGCGCCGCCAGGTGGTGCAGAACACCCGCAACCTGTTCCGTGCGGTGAACACCGACGTGGAAACCGTGCAGGCGCGTCGCCAGTCGATCATCTCCAACCAGAGCGCGCTGGAGGCCACCGAGATCGGCTATCAGGTAGGTACCCGCAACATCGTCGATGTGCTCGACGCCCAGCGTCAGTTGTACAGCGCCGTGCGCAACTACAACGACGCGCGCTACGACTACATCCTCAACAACCTGCGCCTGAAGCAGGCGGCCGGCACCCTCAGCCCGGCCGACTTGGAGGCGCTGGGCAGTTTCCTCAAGCCGGACTACAACCCGGACAAGGACTTCCTGCCGCCAGATCTGGCCTCTGCCGCCGAAGATCGCCTGCAGAACAATCAGGATTTCTGAGGCGTTCGCAGCAAACCCAAAGCCCGACTCGCGTCGGGCTTTTCATTTCGGCGATGTACCGCGTAGCGCGCTGCGTGCACCGATGCGGTTGGCGGTGCGCTACCCGTGTTTGAGCCGAGCTAAATCAGTCGTAGCCCCGATGTAATCCGGGGAATTGCCGGCGTGATGCTTGTCCCGGATTGCATCCGGGCTACAGAAGACGCTGCAAACCCTCCAGCAAGCGCTGCAGCGCGCCCTGGTTGGCCTTGAGCACGCTAAGGCCGGCCTGGCTCATGCGCTGCATCTCGCTCGGTTCATTCAGCAGCGCCGCAACCTTGTCCGCCAACTGCATGGCGTTCTCCACTTCGCTCAGGGCGCCGGCTTCCCGCAACTGCGCGGCGATTTCCAGGAAGTTGAACAGGTGCGGGCCGCTCAGCACCGGCTTGCCCAGTGCGGCTGGCTCCAGCAGGTTATGGCCGCCATTGGCCACCAGGCTGCCGCCGACGAAGGCGATATCCGCCAGCGCGTAGAGAAACAGCAGCTCACCCATGGTGTCGCCCAACAGCACCTGGTCGCTGGCTTGCACGGCTTCAGCCGTGGAGCGGCGGCGAGTGGTCAGCCTTTCACTGATGCACAGCTCATGGACCGAGTTGAAGCGTTCGGGGTGACGTGGCACCAGAATCAGCAGTGCATCCGGCCGCGTCTTCAGCAACTGGCGATGGGCGGCGAGGACGATCTCGTCTTCACCGGCATGGGTGCTGGCAGCGATCCAGACAGGTCGAGTCGTTGCCTGCCATTGCTGGCGCAACGCATCTGCGCGTTGCAGCAGTTCGGCATCGATCCTCAGGTCGAACTTGATCGAACCGGTGACTTCCACACAGCCAGGGCGAGCGCCAAGATCGAGAAAGCGCTGTGCCTCGGTCTGGGTCTGCACGGCGATCAGCGACAGTTCGCCGAGCATCGGTGCGGTGAGTTTGCCAAAGCGCGCATAGCCGCGTGCCGAGCGCTCAGAAAGGCGCGCATTGGCCAGGGCCACCGGGATACCGCGCTTGGCGCACTGATGGATGTGGTTCGGCCATAACTCGGTTTCCATCACCACGGCTAGACGTGGTTGTACGCGATCGAGAAAACGCGCGGCAGCCCAGGGCAGGTCATAGGGCAGGTAGCAGTGCTGCACGCTTGCACCGAACAGCGCCTGGATGCGCTCGGAGCCGGTCGGCGTCATGCAGGTGACGGTGAGCGGCAGGTCCGGATAATGCGCCTGCAGCGCGCGGATCATTGGCGCGGCAGCGATGCTTTCCCCGACCGATACCGCGTGTACCCAGATGCCGCCAGGTTTCATTGCCGGCAGGCCGAGGGAGAAGCGTTCATTGATACGCCGGGCATAAGCCGGCGCCTTGCGCGCGCGCAGGGCCAGACGCAGGGCAATCAGGGGCAGGGCCAGGTGCAGCAGCAGGGTGTAGAGGAGTCTGTTCATGGGGGCGCAGCTTAGCGTCGCCGGTCATCCTCTGGAAGCGCGATCATGCCTGCGGGCGCAGCAGTTCACGCGCCAGGCAGTCGGCCAGCCAGTTGGCAGCGGGGCCGAGCGCGCCGTCGCGACGGCAGACCAGTTCCACCACCAGCGGCAGCGGTGCCCAGTCGCTGCGCAGTTCCTGCAGGTGGCCCTGGTAGGTCGGGTACTGCGCTACGTGGCGGGGTAGCCAGGCCCAGCCAACGCCACGTATCACCAGCTCGGCCATCACGTAGAAGCTGTCGGCGCGCCATACCAGCGGACTTATCTGCTCGCCGCCGGGGTAGTGGCTGTCCTGCGGCGTCATCAGCAGTTGGCGGTGTTCGGCCAGGTCGCGACGTTCCACGCTGTCGAGTTCGGCCAGCGGGTGTTGCGGGCTGCACACCGTGACCATCTCGATGGTGCCCAGGCGCTGGCTTTCCAGTGCGCGTGGCATCTGTTCGTGATGAAACAGCAGGCCAAGATCGGCCTGATGCTGCAGCAGCTTGCGCGCCACGTCGCCCTGGGCGCCGCTGGACAGCTGCACTTCGAGCAGGGGGAAGGCGTCGGCCAGGGCTTCCAGGCTGGCCAGTACCGGCTGGTAGGGCATGGCCTCGTCCTGCGCCAGACGCAGGCGCGCCTCCTCGCCACGGGCCAGGCCCAGCGCGCGACCATCGAGGCGCTCGCACTGCTGTAACACGCTGCGGGCCTGCTCCAGCAGCGCCGCGCCTGCCTCGGTCAGCTGTGGCTGGCGACCGCTGCTGCGTTCGAAGAGGGTGACGCCGAGATCGCTTTCGAGCAGGGCGATGGCGGTGCTGACCGCCGATTGCGCGCGTCCGGTTTGCCGAGCTGCAGCAGAAAAGGATCGGCTCTCGGCGGTACGGACGAACAGTTGCAGTTGATCGAGATTCCAGTTCATGGCTGACCTATCTCAAATACAGATAGGTAATGACTTTATCCCATCATGGAAGAACTTAGAATTGTGGCCATCTTTCAGGAGTCGCCATCATGCCCGGATATCTCTATCTCGCCATTGCCATCGCGGCCGAAGTGGTTGCCACCACCTCGATGAAGGCTATCGACGGCTTCAACAAACCCTTGCCGCTGTTGCTGGTGATCGGCGGTTACGCGATCGCTTTCTGGATGCTGATTCTGGTGGTGCGCACCATCCCGGTGGGCATCGCCTACGCCATCTGGGCGGGGTTGGGCATCGTCCTCGTCAGCATCGCGGCGATGTTCATCTACCAGCAAAAGCTCGATTTGCCGGCCGTGCTCGGCATGGGGCTGATCGTCAGTGGCGTGGTGGTGATTCAGCTGTTCTCGCAATCGACCGGGCACTGATGGGCCGCGGGTGAGGTAGCTGGCGGGTTATACTGCGCGCCTGTTTTTCGCCGAGGCCCGTTCATGTCCCAGTCTCTCAGCACCGATGTCCTGATCGTCGGCGGCGGTATCGCCGGCCTCTGGCTCAACGCGCGCCTGCGTCAGCAGGGTTTCGCCACCGTTCTGGTGGAGCGCGGCAGCCTGGGCGGCGGGCAGAGCCTGAAGTCGCAGGGCATCATCCATGGTGGCGCCAAATACGCCCTGCATGGCGCGCTGACCGGTGCCTCCGAGGCCATCGCCGACATGCCGCGCCGCTGGCGCGAGGCGCTGGCCGGTAACGGCGAGCTGGATCTGTCCGGCGTACGCATTCTTTCCGACGCGCATTACCTGTGGTCGCCCGGCACCCTGGCCGGCAACCTCGCCAGCTTCTTCGCCAGCAAGGCCGTTCGCGGCCGCGTCGATCAGGTCAAGGGCGAGCAATTGCCGCCGGCGCTGCAGCATCCGAAGTTCAAGGGCAAGGTCTATCGCCTCGCCGAGCTGGTGCTCGATGTGCCGAGCCTGATCGCACGCCTGGCCGAGCTGGCGGGTGACAGCCTGCTGGCCGCCGAGCGTATCGAACCGCTGCAGGAAAACGCTGAGCTGTGCGGGCTGATCGTCGATGGTCGCGAGATTCGTGCGCAGCGTGTGGTGCTCAGTGCCGGTGCCGGCAATGCCGATCTGCTCGCCGCACTGGGCGTCGAGCAGCCCGCGCAGCAGTTGCGCCCGTTGCATATGGTGCTGGCCAAGGGACCGGCGCTGAAACCCTTGTACGCCCATTGCCTCGGTGGCGGGCCGAAGCCTCGGGTCACCGTCACCACCCATCCGGCGGCCGATGGCCAATGGGTCTGGTACCTCGGCGGCGACCTAGCCGAAGCCGATGGCGTCGCCCGCGACGAGGCGGCGCAGATTGAGGCCGCGAAAAAGGAGATGGCCTCGCTGCTGCCCTGGGTCGACCAGAGTCAGACTCGCTGGGCCACATTGCGTGTGGATCGCGCCGAGCCCGCGCAGTCGGGCCTGGTGCGTCCGGACAATGCCTTTCTCGCCGAGCAACAGCGCCTACTGGTGGGTTGGCCGACCAAGCTGGCGCTGGCGCCGGATTTCGCTGATCGCGTACTGGCCACGCTGCAGCGCGATAATCTGCAGCCGGCCGCTGATATGCCATTGCCCGAATTGCCGCGCCCAGCCCTGGGGCAACCGGTGTGGGAAGCGCTGCTGCCATGAACACTCTGCACGATCTGCATCGCCCCCTGGGCTCCACTGGCTTTCAGGTTTCGCCGCTGGGTCTGGGCACGGTTAAGCTGGGCCGCGACCAGGGCGTCAAGTACCCCAACGGCTTCACCATTCCCGACGATGCACAGGCACTGGCCTTGTTGCAGCAGGCTCGTGAGTTGGGCATCAATCTGATCGATACCGCGCCGGCCTACGGCATCAGCGAGCAGCGCCTCGGCCCGCTGCTGCGTGGCCAGCGTGATGAGTGGGTGATCGTCAGCAAGACCGGTGAGGAGTTCGAGCAGGGCCGATCGCATTTTGATTTCTCCCCCGCACATACTCGCCTCTCGGTCGAGCGCAGCCTCAAGCGCCTGGAGACCGACCGTATTGATCTGCTGCTGGTGCATTCCGACGGCAACGATCTTGCCGTGCTGCGCGAGACAGGTGTGTACGAGACGCTGGCCGAGCTCAAGCGTGAGGGCAAGATCCTTGCCTACGGGATTTCCGGCAAGACCGTCGAGGGCGGGCTGCTGGCGCTGGAACAAGGCGACTGCGCCATGGTCACCTATAACCTGAGTGAGCAGGGCGAGAAGCCGGTATTGGACTACGCTGCCAGTCACGCCAAGGGCATCCTGATCAAGAAGGCGCTGGCCAGCGGGCATGCCTGCCTGGCCGATGGTGTCGACCCGGTGCGCGCCAGCTTCGAGCTGATCTTCGCGCATCCGGGCGTCAGCAGCGCCATCGTCGGTACCATCACGCCCGCGCACCTGGCGGCCAATGTCGCGACTGTGGCGGCGGTTTTACAGGGCATCCGCTGAGGTCCCCGGTCACGTCCTCTTACAGCCTTGGGTTGTGCTGGGTGGTCGGCTTGGGGCAGCCTTGAGCGGTTTTCGCTTCAACCTGATCCTCGCGTGAGCGCTGGCTGCCGAGCCGTCTCACGCCCAGTTGGAACAAGGAGTCGAGATGCCGCGTACGCTGATCCGCAAGGACCCGAGTAACTTCAAGACCCTGCCGCTGTTCGTCGAAGCCGGCCCGGATGGGCTGAGCTACCAGAGCCTCGGGCAGCCGCTGAATTTCCAGCAGATGCTCGAACGCCGCCGTCCGGTCGAGGTGGCGGACAGCTCGCGGTTTTCCGTCGAGCTGGCCAACCTCGGCGTCTCGGTGCGTCTGACTCTGCGCCTGCATGGCCGTGATTACTGGTTGCTGGTGCGCCAGCGGCGGCCGGATCGTGGTGACACCGTGCTCAAGCTGATTTCCGGCTATGTGCCGGCGCACGAGTTGAATCTGCCGCTGCTCACCGCCATTCAGGAAGTCGCCGAGGAGTGCCTGCTGGAAAGCGCCGATGGCTGGCTGAGCGGGCGTTTCTCCGATACCTGGTTGCCCACGCCCTATCAGGGCGCGCTGCGTTATCGCGAGTCGAGTCACTTTCGCCTCAGCCCGCTGTCCGGCGCTGCGCGGCCCGTGCAGTGCGGCAACCTGACCTTGCTCGAGCGCCCGCGCGCCTACGTGCATCTGCCTACCGCATCCTTGCAGCTGGTCTACGACCTGAGCCTGGAGCTGCCGCGTGATGCCCGTCAGCTGAGCCTGTTCCATGTCGACGAATGCCTGGAAGACGGCCGCCTGGTGGCGCGTCTGGAGCGTCGTCGGCCGGATATCTACTTGTTGGCATTGCAGCGCGGCGTGCCCAGCGGTGGGCTGTTCACGCTGCGCAAGGGCGAGCTGCTGCCTGCCAGCACCCGAGGGGTATGGTTGTCGGAGAGCTTTGCCGAACAGGATGGCTGGCTGGTACGTGACGAGCGGATTCGCTGGAAAGACTGGCTGCAGCGCTACGGTGTGAAACCCCCGCAGCGGCGAGCATTGGCCAGCGCGTAGGGCGGGTGTAACCCGCCGTTGGCCGTCTGGCGGGTTGCACCCGCCCTACATGGGCTGCGCCGCTTTCACACTCGGCTGTCGCGCATGCGCGTCAGTTGCCGCTCCAGCAGGGCGGGATAAGGATCGAGCAGGCGCTCCACGCAGCTGGCTCCTTCCGGGCTGGCAATCGGGCGAATGCGCGCACGCTGGCGGGCCAGGGCATCCTGTGCGACGCGTTGCTCGACCAGCAGCAGATTGCGGCTGTGTTGCGACAAGGCCAGGGCGTCCAGGGCGCTGTCGCTGAGCAGCAGGTCGGCCTGACCCAGCTCTTCCAGATCGCTGCCCAGAGTTAGCCCCAGTTGCAGTTGCAGGGTGATGCCGCTGTCGGCGACTTCGATCTGCAGGGCATGGCCCAGAGCGCGCATCAGCTCGCCACAGCAGATCGCGTGGGTCAGGTAATCCTCGCCGCACTCGCGCTCGTGGAACAGCATCAGGCTGCTGCCGTCCTTGAGTGTATGAAGTTGACCCTGATAGAGGGCAGCAGCCTGTTCCAGGCAACCCCGATAACGATCCAGCAGGTCCAGCAGGCGCGTGCGCGGCAGGCGACGCAGCTGCTCCTGGGCGCCGAGTTGAATGGCCAGCACGGCGCTGGCCTGCGATGGGCGCGGAGCCTTGGCGACCGGCGCAGGCGCCTCGGACTCGTCACGCAGGTCGGCAAAGGGATCATCCGCCTCTATCGTGTCAGGCCAGGGCTTGAGCGGCTCGTCATCGCCATACTCATCGCTGATGTCCGCTTCATCGAAGGCAGCATGCTCGGCTGGGATCTTCTCCTGCTCGTTGAAGCGCTCGTCGTCTTCTTCGTGCAGGTAGTCCTCGCTGTCATCGAGCAGCTGTTCGTCATCCAGTTCCTGCTCGGGCTCCGGTTTTTCCGGTACCAGGCGCGCCTGTAGCTGGCGCGCCAGATCACCGATCTCGTCGTTGCGTCCGGCGCCTGGTGCAGGGTCGTCCGGGTCGCGCAACCACAGGCGCATCTGCAGCAGTGGGGTGGAAATATGCCGGCCGAGGCGCATGCTCAGCGACAGGGTCAGGGCCAGCAGAATCAGGCTGAGAATACCCATGCTCTGCAGGCTGATGGTCATCGGTTGCTGGAACTGGCTCATGTCCAGGCTGATGCGCAACTGCCCGGCCATCACTTCCTGGAAGGTGATGGAGGTGGAGTACAAACCTTCGGTTTCCCCCAGCACACTGCGTGTCGGGCGCGCGCCGGCTTCGGCGAGGATGCGACTGTCCACGCTGTAGATGGCCGCATGGGCCACCAGCGGGTTCTTCGCCAGGTTGTTCAGCAGTACGTTGAGGCTGAGGATGTCGTTGGACACCAGCAGTTCGGTGGCCGAGGCCGCCGTCTGGGTGATCAGCGCCTGACCCAGTGCATCGGCCTGCTGCTGCATGGCCTGCTTGAACTGCATGCCCATGACCCAGGCATAGATGACCATCGCCAAGGCCACCAGCAGCAGGCTGTGGCTGGCGATGCGCAGCACCAGAGGCACCCGCCGCTGACGCAGCGCGTGGAAGATCAGGATGAAGAAGTTATCGGGTTTGACGGGCGCGGGCCGGTTCACAGAGCACGGCTCTTGTCGACTGAAGTTGCCGCGCAGTATAGCGAGCGCCCTGGGGCGGGCAAAGCGCATGGCTGCCCGGATTGGCGGGAAACTGGGTAGAATGTGCGCCTTTTCGTCGGTCAGTGGCCAATTCGCCGCTTGCCTGCCTCAATCGTTTGCCTTGGAGGGTGCGTCTTGCGCGAAATCGTCCTGATCAATATCACCGGCGAGGATCGCCCCGGACTTACCGCAGCTATCACCGGCGTGCTGGCTCAGGGCGGGGTGAACATCCTCGATATCGGCCAGGCGGTAATCCACGACACCCTGTCGTTCGGCATCCTCATCGAGATTCCTGACAACGGCCGCTCCCAGTCGGTACTCAAGGATCTGCTGTTCACCGCCTACGAGCTCGATCAGCAGGTACGTTTCACCCCGGTCTCCGAAGACGACTATCGCCAGTGGGTCGGTGGCCAGGGCAAGGCGCGCCATATCGTGACACTGTTGACGCGCAAGGTCAGCGCCGAGCAGTTGCAGCGCGTCAGCGCGATCACCGCCAAGTACGGTCTGAACATCGATCACATCGACCGCCTTTCCGGGCGCATGCCGCTGGATATGCCGGCCGAACAGGGCAAGGGCTGCATCGAGTTTTCCGTGCGCGGCGAACCGGCCGACCCGGCGGCGTTGCGCGCCGAGTTCCTCAGTGTGGCGCAGGAGCTCAACGTCGATATCGCCTTCCAGCGCGACTCGGTGTTCCGCCGTAACCGCCGCCTGGCGGTGTTCGACATGGACTCGACGCTGATCGAGGCCGAGGTGATCGACGAGCTGGCCAAGGCTGCCGGTGTTGGCGAGCAGGTGGCCGAGATCACCGAGCGCGCGATGCGTGGCGAGCTGGATTTCCGCGCCAGCTTCAAGGAGCGTCTGGGCTTGCTGCAGGGCCTGTCGGAAGACGTGCTGGAAGAGATCGGCGCGTCCCTGCGTCTGACCGAAGGCGCCGAGGTGCTGTTCGCCGAACTCAAGCGCCTGGGCTACAAGACCGCGATTCTCTCCGGCGGCTTCACCTACTTTGCCAAGCAGCTGCAGGCCAAGCTGGGCATCGACTACGTGTTCGCCAATGAGCTGCAGATCGAGAACGGCAAGGTCACCGGCGTGGCCGTCGAGCCCATCGTCGACGCGCAGCGTAAGGCCGATCTGTTGCGTGAGCTGGCGCAGAAGGAAGGTTTGCAGCTGGAGCAGACCATCGCCGTCGGCGATGGCGCCAACGACCTGCCGATGCTCGGGCTGGCCGGTCTCGGCGTGGCCTTCCGTGCCAAGCCGCTGGTCAAGCAATCGGCCAAGCAGGCAATCTCCACCCTGGGGCTGGACGGCGTTCTTTATCTGCTCGGCTTTCGCGACCGTGAGGGGCAGGAATAAGCCCCGGTGTTGCGTCGGATATAAAAAAGCCGCCTGTTCAGGCGGCTTTTTCGTCGGTGGGATTTATTCGTCGCCAGCCGAGAAGTCGTAGTCCATCGACTGGCTCGGGCCCTGCAAGTAGTAGCCTTGAATGAAGTTGACCCCGGCCTGCCACAGCGTGGCCAGTACGCTGGCACTTTCGACGAAGGGCACGATGGTCAGCTTGGCCTGGGCATGCAGGCTGCTGAGCAAGGTTTTCAGCGCTTCCTGGTTCTCTGCATTGCTCAGGTCCTGGGAGAACGAGCCATCGACTTTGACGAAGTCCACTTGCAGGTGCTTGAGCGTGTTGAATGGGTTCAGCGCGCAGCCGAACTGGCTCAAGGCCACCTTGCAATGCAGTTCCGCCAGGCCCTGGGTCAGCGCCTTGGCCTGTTTCAGGTAGGCGATGGCGTCCGGTTCGCTGAACTGGAACACCAGCGAGTCCGATGGTAGGCGCGCGGCTTTGAGTGCCACGCTGAGCCAGGGCAGCAGCGTCTGGTCCTGCAGGCTGGCGCTGGACAGGTGTACAAACAGACGGGTGTTATGGCCTCTGGAGCGGTGATCGGCCAGTAGCTTGATCGAGTTGAGGATTACCCAGCGGTCGATCTTCTCGCCGAGGCCGGCATCCTTGGCGGCGGCGAGGAATTCCATTGGCGGCACCTCTGCGCCCTGCGGATTGAGAAGGCGCAGTAGCACTTCGTAGTGTTCGTGAGCATCGCCACGCAGGCTGATGATCGGCTGGAACAGCAGTCGGAAGCTGTTGTTCTCCAGTGCCTGCTGCACCATCGCCAGCAGGCTGCCGCGGTTGGCTGCTGCGGCGAGTTCATCGGCCGGGTTGAACACTTTGATGGCATTGCCGTCACTGAGTTCGTCGGCGCAGCGGTGCGCGCGATCGAGGACTTCCTGCGCCTTGGCGGTTTTCTCGCTAAGGCCGGCGACGCCAATCGACAGCGTGGTCTGCGCGGTGCGGCCGCTGACATCGAACAGGTGGGCTTCGACTTTTTTCAGCAGGGGCGCCAGGCTGGCTTGGCACTGCTCGGGCGTCTGGCCCGGGAGCAGGGCGGCGAACACGTCATCACCGAAGCGGGCTAGTTGGGTATCCGCCGGGAAATGTGCGCGCAGCAGACCGGCCAGGTCGGTGAGCAGCAGGTCGATGCCGGCCAGGCCGATCTCGCCCTGCATGCTGGCATAGCGGTCGACACGGATGTACGCCAGGGTCGAGGGCTGACCGGTGTTGACGGCGCGCTCGGCGGCGTTGTCCATCAGCTCGAGGAAGTGGTTGCGGTTGAACAGGCCGGTGACCAGATCCTGGCTGCTGATCTCGCGCAGTTTCTCTTCCAGTTCGGCATTGGAAGTTTCCGCGCGGATCACCACCTGAATGCACGGTTCGCCATCATAGGTGGCGGGGGAAAAGGTCATTTGCGCGGCGAAGCTGCTGCCATCGGCACGTACGCCCTGGCAATTGAGCTCGGCATTGCCTTCGGCACTCTGGTAGTTCTTCAGGAAATCCTTGAACGCAGCGTGATCGGCACTGGCGATCAGGTCGATCATCGGCATGCCTTCCAGCTCATCACCATCCTCGTAGCTGAACAGCTCGAGATAGGCACGGTTGGCGTAGATGTGCATGCCGTCGTGGACGTAGGTGATGGCGTCTACCGAGCTTTCCAGCAGCAGCTGGCAGCGCTTCTCCGCTTCGCGCAAGGCCACTTCGGCGGCACGGCGGGCGCGACGTTCCTCGAGGTTGGCCAGCTCGCGCTTGGCCACCAGCACCAGACGTTCGTCCTCGCCTTGCGGCAGGGCGTCTTGCGCGCCGAACAACAGGGCTTCGGTGATGATCTCGGAATCGTTTCCCTCGACCAGCTGGATGACGGGGATGTCCTTGGCCTGACGGCGGATGGCACTGATCGCCTCGCCAGGCTCGAGATGCTCGCTGCTCGCTGCGCAGATCAGCAGGTCCCAGGTCTGTTGCAGTGTCTCTGCCAGGTCTTCGCTAGATGTTAGACGATGCACACGAGTGGCATGCCCGGCGTTGCGGAACAGACTGACTAGGCGCTCTGCTTCGTTCTGCGAATCTTCGAGAATCAGCAGGCGGATGGTTTTTTTTTCGATGGCCATAGAGGGGTCATTACCGCGCCGAACGGACGCGAAAAGGCGACAAATGGTGAATTCGCCGGAGCCTACAGCGACTTCCAGAGCGAGTCAAAATCTTCCTCCCCTGCAGGCTTCTGGCTTTGCGAGGCTGTGACCGGTGTCCCGGGCGCACCTTCTTCTTCGCCTACGCGGCGATACTCGAACTGGCTGAAGCTGCCGGTGCTGACCTGTCTGCGGGTGAGCAGTGCGCGGTGTTCTTCGCCGTGGTCGTTGATCAGGACCTTGCTGCCCTCCTGGAATGGCAGGCGTGGGGTGATCAGGCTGGCGGGACGAGAAATGGCGCTGATTTCCGGTAGCAGCAGGGCGCGCAGGTACTGGCTGTTCTGCTCGGCTTTGCGTAGCAGTTGCAGGCCGCAGGGGCGTGCGTGCGGCGCGATCAGCTCGATACCCATCTGCGTGCCGCCGCCGCGCACCTGGCGAATCCAGCGCACGATGGCCACGCTCCAGCCCTGACTGGGGTTGTCTTGTACGCCCAGCAGTTCACCGGCCTGCAGTTGGCTGGGGACGTCCTTGGGCCAGGACAGGCAATAGCCACCTGGGCTGTGATTGACGATGGGCAGGGGGAAGGTCGGGTAACTCTCGCCGTTGTTCTCAGGCTGCGCCTGTTCACCGGGGGTTACCTTGGTGTACTGAATCTCTTCGAAGTGGATTTCGTCAGCCGCATTGCGCTGGGCATCGAAGGCGTTGGACCAGACATCAGGCTCGCCCGTGGAAGGCTTGAATACCGCAGCGCCCAGCTCGACCGGACGTTTGAGTACTTCAGCGAACGAGCAGCATCCGGAGAGGAAGAAATGCAGCGCGGTCATACCGATGCACAGGGTCAGGCTGCCTTGCCCCGGCGTGCGCTGGAAGGTGCGCTCGGCGATGTCGCCCCAGGCTGCGGCAACATGCTGCAGCAGATCGAGGGTGATGCCTTCCGGAATCATCAGGCGCGATTTGCTGCGCTCTTCTTCCGGGAGTTCCAGATACTCCTTGATGGCATCGACCAGCGGTTGCGTATCGATGCCCAGCAGGTTGTGCAATTCGCTGCTCTGATACAAGGACTTGTAGCGTGGCGGGCCGTCGATCTGCGGCGCCAGTACGAACAGGCTGTCGGCATGGTCGCCTGGCTGCAGCTTGACCTGCGCGCTCCAGGGCTCCAGTGCTTCCGCCAGGCGGGCGATGCCGTTCTGGCGCATCTGGTTGGTGCGCGCGCAGCCGAGTAGCAGTGCGGTCACGTAGGTCTGCTCGGTGCTCAGGCCCTGTGTATGGCGTGCCAGCGGGTCGCGAATGACCTGGCGCTGCAGACGCTGCTCGCAGGCAATCTGATAGAGCTGGTGCAGCTCCAGCCAGAGCCCTTCCGGAACCGGGCAGTAGAGCTGACTGGCACGGATCAGCGGGCTGCACAGGCTGTGGCTGGCGCGCTGCAGGGAGACGGCGAGCAACTGGTCGCGATCCTTGCCGCTGCGGGCGATCACGCGGGAAATGATCAGCTTGTAGCCGACAGCCAGGTGGTTCTGCAGCGCCTGGCACAGGTTGGCCACCTTGCGCGGGCGCTCGTCGAGAACGATGGCCTGGTTGAGAAAGTGACGCTCCAGGTGTTGGCAGACGAAGCTGACTTCCGGGCGCAGCAACTCGAGCAACTGCAGACGATTTTCCGAAGGGGTGAGGAATTGATTGAGTTCCACCAGGCTCTGATACAACTGACGTGCAGTTTCACCGATGTTCGCCTTGGGCAGGCCTGCGATCCAGCGTTTCAGATCACGGGGGCTGCCGTCGCAGAAACTGAGGCTCTGCTTGCTCGGCGTGGGAACGCGCAACAGTTGAAGGTGGGTACTCTGTCTATCCATCAAACTCGGATACTCCGGCCACGCAATACCAAGCGGCTCTAGTAATAGTCTTGCGAACTCTAGCAGTATCTGCCTGTGCTGGCAGCCCATCCGCGCGGACGGCCTGCCTCGCCAGAGTACGGATCTATGACCGAACGGTCGAGATGCGGGTTCCTTTTCTCAACGGTTCAGTCCTGAGCGGTGCCCATCAGTTGGCCCATGCGCACCGCGCTGCCGGCGCCCAGCTCTTGAGCCCATTGCACCTGATTCGGGCCGAACAGGACGATGGCTGTAGAGCCCAGTTTGAAGCGGCCCATTTCTGCGCCCTTGGCCAGTTCTATCGGCCCGCGTGCTTGCGCGTCATAGCGTGTGCTCTTCAGCTCGCGCTTGGGGGGCGTGACCAGGCCAGCCCATACGGTTTCCACGCTGGCCACGATCATCGCGCCCACCAGTACCACGGCCATCGGCCCGCGTTCGGTGTCGAACAGGCAGACCACGCGCTCGTTGCGGGCAAACAGTTCCGGCACGTTTTCTGCGGTGGTCTGGTTGACCGAGAACAGGCGGCCCGGCACGTAGACCATCTCTTTCAGCGTGCCGCCCAGCGGCATATGGACGCGGTGGTAATCCTTCGGTGAGAGGTACACGGTGGCGAACTGGCCACCCATGAACGGCGCTGCGCGTTCGGCGTCGCCACCGAGGAGTTCGACAGCGCTGAAACTGTGGCCCTTGGCCTGGAAGATGCGGCCGTGCTCGATGGCGCCGAGTTGGCTGATCGCCCCGTCGGCCGGGCTGAGAATGGCGCCGAGGGTTTCGTCCAGCGGGCGCGCGCCGTCTTTCAGGGCGCGGGTGAAGAACGCGTTGAAATGTTCGTAAGCACGCAGGTCCTCGACTTGCGCTTCGCTCATGTTGACCTGGTACTGCTTGGCGAACCACGAGATCAGCGGATTCTTCAGCCAGCCAATACGGCATTCGGCAATGCAGCCGATCAGGCGCGACAGCAGGTGATGAGGCAGCAGGTACTGGCTGAGGATAAAAAGACGTTGTTTCATCGTGTTTCCTTGAAGGTTCTGAACCGACACTGGCGTGGCCAGGCCGGGTGCAACTGAATGGTCGACGGACTCAGCGTTCGATGGGCGTGTCGGGCAGGTTGCCCCACTCGGACCAGGAGCCGGCATAGGCCTTCACGCGTGGATAGCCGAGTGCCTTGGCCACCACGTAGCTGAAGCCAGAGCGACGGTGAGTCTGGCAGTGAGTGATCACTTCCTTGTCGGGCGTGATGCCCAGACCTTGCAGGACTTCGGCGATATCCGTGCGAATGCGCATACCGCGTTGCGGGTCCATGCCGGCGGTCCACTCGAAATGGGTGGCGCCGGGGATATGCCCGCCACGCGCTGAACTCAGTTTTTCGCCGCGGTATTCGTCTGCGCCGCGCACGTCCCAGATGGCCAGGTCGGCGGCATCCAGGCGCGACTGCAGGTACTCGCGGGTGGCGGTGGGGGCATCGCTCAGCGTCAGTGATACCTCGGTGCGGGTTACTGCGGGCTCCTCCTGGCTCAGCTCGAGGCCATCGCTGATCCAGGCCTGCAGACCTCCATTGAGGAAGTGGTAACGCTGATGACCGATCACGTCGAGCAGCCAGATGAAGCGACCGGCCCAGGGGCCGCCCTCATCGTCGTAGACCACATAAACGGCATTCGCGTGATGACCGATATCGGCGAACAGCGCTTCGAGCTGCGCTCGCTCGGGTAGCAGGCCGGGGGCGGGCGGCAGGCCCAGTTGCGTGCGCTTGGCATCCACCCAGCGCGCGCCTGGGATGTGGCCGGCGGCGTAGCGCGCTGCGCTGCTCAGATCGAGCAGGATCAGGTCGGCTGCATCCAGGCGTTCGGCCAGTTGGGCTGGCTCGATCACCAGTGGCAAGTTGTCGAAGGCGGACATGACGGCCTCCTTGAATGAAAAGAGGTCGATTGTAGCGGAAACAGAGCGCTTCAGCGCCCGCGCCTGGAAAAGCTGCCCAGCGCGCGCTCGATGCACTGCACGGTCTTGCCGAACGCCTGCAGGCAGACGTCATTGAGTGGTTGGCCGCCCTGGTCGGCCACGACCAGCATCACTACCCGACCGTTATTGGCCACAGAGCGCAGCAGCAGATGCTCGCTGGGGAACAGGGCCTTGAGGTTGCCTGGCAGCAGTGCCGAAAACTGCGCCACGTTGCTGGGCGTCAGGCGCAGTTGTCCTGGCGCGCTGAGCAGGCGTTTCAATACCTGACTTTGTGCCGGGTCGAGGCTGAGGGTGGCCGCGCTGGCATTGAGCCCCGCCTGTTGCTGGGTTAGCAGGCGGGTGTGCTGGCGATCAGCAAGAAGCAGCAGCACGCGCTTCAGGCCGCAGGCCTGCAAGGCGTCGCGGGCGCAGGCAGTCAGTTGCGGCACGTTGGCAAAGGTGCTGGGTTCGGCGAGCAGGCGTGCACAGTGCTGGCGCCAGATGGCAAGGTCATCGCGCTTGGGGGGCGCTGCGGCGCTGACGGCTGGCTTCAGGCGATGGGCGTCCCACGGCCAGATCAGTGCCTGGGCCGGGTGCCAGAGTGCGTGATCGTGAATCAGGCGTGCGCTGCTCACGGCGTGCTGGTGCACTTCCTGCTGCAGCTCATTCAGAGGGATCTGCAGGTAAAGTCCGGTAAGACGTTGCCAGCGCAGGCTGTGCGCGGTATCCCAGGCGTGGTGGGCGGATACTGCCAAACCGTTGGCCAGCAGCACGCAGTTGCTCGGATGGGTGAGCCAGTGGCGCAGGGGGATGTCGGCGTCGAGCATCTGCTGTTGATGCAGGGGATGCTCGTTGTCGCGAGCGATGTGCAGCGCCCGGACCAGTTGGCGACGATCACGCTCGAGCAGGCGGTAGCCGCGCACGATCCATTCTGGCAGTCGCCAGCGCTCGGCCAGTTTGACGCACAGCTGGATCAAGGTGACGCCGAGCAGCTCTTTCTCGACAGCAGCGGGCCGTTCGCCCTTGAGCAGCACGCGTTGCTCCCAGGCCTCGAACAGCTGCGGATGGGCGCACAGCAATGGCCAGATGGGTGAGAGAAACAGCAGGCTGCAGCCGTGCAGTTCATTCCACAGGCGCGCCAGGCGAGCACCGAACAGGCCACGAGCCTGTTGGCTGGCATGCTGACTGATCAGCAAAATCTGCTTGAATGCTAGAGGGATGTCACTTTCTGGCAGGGCAGGCGCCTGGCTGAGCAGGGCTTCGCAGCGGCTCAGGCCCAGGCGCGACAGCGCAGTTTCGACGCTCTCGGCTGGATCGCTGAGGCTGTTGCTCGATTGGTTTGCCTCGCGCAGTACCTGCAGGGCGAAAGAGGGGCTGGACTCTATCCCCTCGGCAATTTCGCGCCAGGTCCGGCGACTGTCTCCCAGGATGCGACGCAGGCGCAAATGCTGCTGCTGCTCGATAGGCAGTGGCAACTTGCCCAGATGTTGTACCCAGGCGTCCAGAGTGCGTGGCAGAGACTTTGACGTCGGCATATTGGCTCGAGTCGAACTGGCTTTTGACCATAACTGGCTATAGTCTGGCGTATAAGCTCCGATAATTAGAAGGGTTGTTTTTAATAACCCGTCCACTAGGCACTACAAGCGTTTACTCCATGGTAAAAATCTTAGGCATCATTGTCGTCTTTGGCTGTGTGCTCGGCGGGTTCATACTCTCGGGCGGGAAGTTCATGGCATTGGTCCACCCCTTCGAGGTTCTGATTATTGGCGGCGCGGCGCTGGGTGCATTCCTCCAGGCCAACCCCGGCAGCATGTTCATGCAGGTTTTCAAGAAATCGCTGAGCATGTTTGGCAGTCGCTTTACCCACGCTTATTACCTCGAAGTGCTCAAGCTGCTGTACGAGATCCTCAACAAGAGTCGCCGCGAGGGCATGATGGCCATCGAGGCAGACGTCGAAGATCCCAACGCCAGTCCGATCTTCAGCAAGTATCCCGGTGTGCTCAAGGATGCGCGGATGACTGCGTTCATCTGCGATTACCTGCGCATCATGTCTTCCGGCAACATGGCGCCGCACGAGCTCGAAGGCCTGTTCGACATGGAACTGGCCAGCCTCAAGGAGGAAGTGGAGCACCCGGCGCACGCCGTGGCCAAGGTCGCCGACGGCATGCCGGCCATGGGTATCGTCGCGGCCGTGCTGGGCATCGTGATCACCATGTCGATCCTGGCAGAGGCGGACAACGCGCAGATCGGTGAGAAGGTGGGTACTGCTCTGGTCGGTACCTTCCTCGGCATTCTCGCTTCCTACGGTTTCTTCGGCCCACTGTCGAACGCGCTGGAACATGACGCCAAGGAAGAGCTGAACCTTTACGAAGCGATCAAGGCGACCCTGGTCGCTTCAGCATCGGGCATGCCGCCGACCCTGGCCGTAGAGTTCGGGCGCAAGGTGCTGTATCCGGCGCATCGTCCGAGCTTCAGCGAGCTCGAACAGGCCATGCGCGGCAGCTAAGCCATGGAAAATAACCAACCCATCATCGTCAAGCGGGTCAAGAAGACCGCTGGCGGACACCATGGCGGTGCCTGGAAGATCGCTTTTGCCGACTTCGCAACCGCCATGATGGCGTTCTTCCTGGTCATGTGGCTGATGACATCGGCCACTCCGGAACAGAAGAAAGCCATTTCCGGCTATTTCCAGGACCCGATCGGCTTCACCGAGAGTGCCAGTCCATACGCCATCGACCTGGGCGGCACGCCTACGCCAGCGCCCGAGCGCACCCTTAATCCTGACATCTCCGAGACGCCGGAGAGTCAACCGGATGAGTCCGGCGTCAGCACCGATCAGATCGAAACCCTGGCTGAAAAGATGGAGCAGGAGCGTCTGGAACTGCTGTTGCAGGAGCTGCAGAACAAGGTCGAAGAGAATCCCGAGCTGCAGCGTTTCAAGGACCAGATACTGTTCGAAATCACCCAGGATGGCCTGCGCATCCAGATCATGGACGCCGAGAATCGACCGATGTTCGCCCTCGGCAGTGCCAACCTTCAGCCCTATTTCGAAGACATCCTGCTGGCCATGGCCGACACCATTCGCGCGGTGCCGAACAAGATCAGCATCAGCGGTCACACTGATGCCAAGCCGTTCGTAGGGCGCGGCGATTTCGGCAACTGGGAGCTATCATCCAACCGTGCCAACGCCGCGAGGCGCACATTGGTGGCGGGCGGGTACCCGGACGAGCAGGTGGCGCGGGTGGTCGGCTATGCCTCGTCGGCGCTGTTCGATCGTGAGGATCCGTTCAACCCGGTCAATCGGCGCATCGATATCGTCGTGCTGACCAAGAAGGCGCAGCGCGCCATCGAGGGCGAACAAGGCGTCGAGGAAGGCACTGCGCCCGCGCCAGGCGAGGCTCCGGCGGACGCGGCGAGTGAACCGCTAGCGCCAGAGCAACTGCAGCAGCGCCTGAATATCTTCGAAGAAGGCGCCTTGCAGTTCGATCAACTGAATAATCAGTAATCGTCTTCCGGCAGGCTGGCGATGATGTGCCGGTAGCTGGCCATGCGCTGTGGCTGCACGCGGCCGTCTTCCAGGGCCTGCAAAAGCGCACACCCGGGTTCGCGATCATGCTTGCAGTCACGGAAGCGGCAGCGCCCGAGCAGGTCGTGGAATTCGATGAAGCCCGCTTCCACGTCATCGCGGCTGACATGGCCGAGGCCGAATTCGCGAATGCCTGGGGAGTCGATCAGTTGACCGCCACCGGGAAAGTGGAAAAGCCGTGCGGTGGTGGTGGTGTGCGTCCCCTTGCCGGTCAACTCCGACAGCGCGCCGACACGCGTATCTACACCGGGCAGCAGGCTGTTGACCAAGGATGATTTGCCTACGCCAGATTGGCCGACGAATACGCTGACGTTTCCGTTCAGGCGATGTTTCAGCTGCTCCATGCCATCGCCCTGATGGGCCGAGACTTCCAGCAGCGGGTACTCGAGCTCACGATAGACCTTGAGCAGCGCGTCCAGCGCTACCTGGTTCTGCTCATCGATCAGATCGGCCTTGTTCAGCAGCAACAGCGGGCGAATGCCCGCGTGCTCGGCGGCAACCAGATAACGGTCGATCAGGTTGGCGTGCGGCTCGGGCAGCGGCGCGAAGACGATGACGATCTGGTCGACGTTGGCCGCCACCGGCTTGAGTTGGCCGCGCATGTCGGGGCGGCACAGTTCGCTGTTTCTCGGCAGTTGCGCGACGATGACGCCGTCACCCTGATTGCCGGGGCGCCAGACTACCTGGTCACCAGTGACCAGTGCCGGCAGGTTGGCGCGCAGGTGGCAGCGAAACACCTGGCCGGCCATCTCGCCCTGCAAACCTTCGATTTCCACCTGTACGCCGAAATGGGCGATTACCAGTCCGGTCTGTTCCGGGCCGAGGTCACCGCCTTCCAGTGCTTCCATTGCCCGTGATTCACGCTTGGCGGCGCGGGCGGCGCGCTCGCCTTGAATCTTTTCGATCCGCCAGTTCTGGCGGCGGTTGAGTTGGCGTTTGGCCATGGAGCATCCGGGTAGTGGAGTGTTGATCGCGGCGAGTTTAGCATGAGCGCTCGGCGGCCATTCGGCTGTCAGGAACAGAGGTCGGGAATGACGGCAGGCGAGGAACGAACGGTGCTGCGGCTACCGTTATTGCGCGCTCTTTTAGCGCAGGGTCTGGCCTTGGCGCTGGTGGTGGTGCTGGTCTATCTGCTGGCGTTGCTGCCCTGGCGCATGTCGCTTTTTTCGGTGGCGCTGCTGCAAGGTGTTGTGGCCGCCGGGATCGGCTGGCGCTTGGGTCTGTCACGCTGGTGGTTGTGGATCAATCTGGCGTTTCTGCCCGCGCTGCTGGTAATGCAGCGCGCCGATTTACCGGCCTGGTTGTTCCTGCTGGGCTTCGTTCTGCTGCTACTGGTCAACTGGAACAGTCTGCGTGAACAGGTGCCGCTCTACCTGAGTGGGCGCAAGGCGCAGCAACGTCTGCAGCAGTGCTTGAGCGAGCGTGAGCCGCCGCTACGCTTCGTCGACCTGGGCTGTGGTACTGCTGGTACGGTGCTGCAGATGGCCAGACGGTTTCCGCGCGGGCAGTTCGTTGGTGTCGAGACGGCGCCGCTGCTCTTCGTTTTCGCCTGGCTACGCTGCCTGCTGCAGGAGAACTGCAGCATTCGTTATCGGAGTCTGTGGCAGGTCGAGCTCGGCGACTTCGATGTCGTCTACTGCTTTCTCTCGCCCGTGCCGATGCCGCGTCTGTGGGCCAAGGCGCAAGTCGAGATGCATGCCCATAGCTGGCTGATCAGCAACACCTTCGAGACTCCGGGCGTGCCGGCTGATCGCGAGCTCGAGATCAACGAGGGGCGGCAAACGTCCCTGTTTCTCTGGCACATGAAGGGTGCCGAGATCCGCTAGACTTGGCGCCTGAGCCAAGGAGCCTAACCATGCAAAACCCCAACAACCTGATCTGGATCGACCTGGAAATGACCGGGCTGGAGCCGGAGCGCGATGTGATCATCGAGATGGCCACCATCGTCACCGACAGTGAGCTGAACGTGTTGGCCGAGGGCCCGGTGATCGCCGTCCACCAGAGCGACGAGGCTCTGGCCGGCATGGACGAATGGAACACCCGCACCCATGGCCAGAGCGGCCTGACTCAGCGCGTACGTGAAAGCAAGATCGACACGGCGGCGGCCGAAGCACAGACCATTGCCTTCCTCGAACAGTGGGTGCCCAAGGGCAAGTCACCCATCTGCGGCAACAGCATCGGCCAGGATCGCCGCTTTCTCTACAAGTACATGCCGGCCCTGGAAGCCTACTTCCACTACCGCTACCTGGACGTGTCGACGCTGAAGATCCTCGCTGGCATGTGGGCGCCAGCGGTCAAGGACAGCTTTCAGAAAACCGCCACCCACCAGGCGCTGGATGACATTCGCGAGTCCATTGCCGAGCTGCGCCACTACCGTGAGCATTTCCTCAAGGTGTAAATGAGCCACTCCGGCGCGTCCCGCGTGCCGTGCGAGTAGCGTAGCGCGGATGCAATCCGGGGAAGCGGGCGGCGCCATTCCCGGATTTCATCCGGGCTACAAGGCGCCGTGCCGCTCCAGAGCCCATGCCACATGCTCGCGTACTAGCTCCGACGGGTGTTCGCGGCGCGCCTGCAGAGCCTGTAGTACCGGGATGGTGGATGGCGCATTGCCAAGGCCGACCGCCAGGTTACGCAGCCAGCGCTCGTAGCCGGCACGGCGTAGCGGCGAGCCTTCGGTGCGGCTGAGAAACTCCTCTTCCGTCCACATGAACAGCTCGGCCAGGCCGCTGTTGTCCAGGCCGTGGCGCGGCTGGAAGTCGCCCTGCTCGGTGGGGCGAGCGAAGCGATTCCAGGGGCAGACGATCTGACAGTCGTCGCAGCCGAACACCCGGTTGCCGATGGGCGCACGCAGCTCTTCGGGGATCGAGCCTTTCAGCTCGATGGTCAGGTAGGAAATGCAGCGCCGGGCATCCAGCACGTAGGGCCCGGCGAAGGCCGCAGTGGGGCAGATATCCATGCACGCGGTGCAGCGTCCGCAATGCTCGCTGGCGTGTGGGACGTCCACCGGCAGCGGTAGGTCGACGAACAGTTCGCCGAGAAAGAAATAGCTGCCGGCCTTGCGATTGAGTACCAGGGTGTTCTTGCCGATCCAGCCGAGACCGGCTTTTTCGGCGATGGCCTTTTCCAGCACCGGGGCGCTGTCGACGAAGGCACGGTAGCCGAACGGACCGATCTGCTGCTGGATGCGTTCGGCCAGCTGTTGCAGGCGCTTGCGGATCAGTTTGTGGTAGTCGCGGCCCAGGGCGTAGCGCGATACGTAGGCCTGCTCCGACTCTTTGAGGCGCTGGGCCATCTGCGTGTTGCCGGGCAGATAGTCCATGCGCAGCGACACCACGCGCAGGGTGCCAGGTACCAGTTCGTCCGGGTGTGAGCGCTTGCTGCCGTGGGCGGCCATGTACTCCATCTCGCCCTGATAGCCGGCTGTTAGCCAGCGTTGCAGGTGCGCCTCGTGTTCGCCCAGCTCGACATCGGTGATGCCGACCTGCTGAAAGCCCAGCTCATGTCCCCAGTCCTTGATGGACAGGGCCAGAGCGTTGAGGTCGAGGGTTTGATCGGACATGGGCGGGCGCAGGCGATGGACGTAGGTATAATTCTGCCAGACATCCGTGGTGAGCGAGCCATGCATCTACTACCAGCCTCTTTACCGTTGAGCCTGCACAGTGCCGAACAGGTGCGTGCGCTGGATGCGCAGTTGATCGCCGCCGGCACGCCCGGTTTCGAGTTGATGCAACGCGCCGCCCACGCGGCCTGGCGCGCCTTGCGCAGGCGCTGGCCGGATGCTGGCGAAATCACCGTGCTGGCCGGGCGTGGTAACAATGCCGGTGACGGCTACCTGATTGCCGCTCTGGCTCAGCGTGCCGGTTGGCGCGTGCGCGTGCTGGCGGTGGGTGAGCCCGCTGCTCTGAGTGGCGATGCTGAGCAGGCCTGCGCCGAGGCGCGAAGGGCGGGCGTCGATGTGCTGCCCTGGAGCGAATGCGCACCACTGGCTGGCATCGTGGTCGATGCGTTGCTCGGCACGGGTCTGGCTGGTGCGGTGCGTGAGCCTTATGCCCAGGCGATGCGCATGCTCAACCAGAGTGGCTTGCCGGTGCTGGCGGTGGATATTCCTTCTGGTTTGCACGCCGATAGCGGCGCGCGTCTTGGTGTGGCCGTGCGCGCCGATCTGACCGTGACCTTCATCGCCCTCAAGCTCGGCCTGCTGACGGGCGTTGGCCCGGAGCTGTGCGGCGAGCTGCAGTTCGACGATCTGCAAGGCGATGCCCGGCTATTGGCCCAGGCGCCCAGCGTGGCGCAGCGTCTCGATCCGGCCAATCTGCCGCGCCTTGCGGCTCGGTCGCCGGTGGCGCACAAGGGCCACTTCGGTCACCTGCTGGTGATCGGTGGCGATCTGGGCATGGGCGGCGCTGCGCTGCTCTGTGCCGACAGTGCCCTGCGTGCCGGCGCTGGCCTGGTGTCACTGGCGACACGAGGCGAGCATGTCGCGGCCGCTTTGGTGCGACGGCCTGAAATCATGTGTGCGGCGGTGGCGTCGGCCAATCAGCTGTTGGCACTCACCGAGCGCGCCGATGTCTGCGTGGTGGGGCCTGGCCTGGGTCAGGGGGCCTGGTCGCGCAGTTTGCTGTCTGGCGTCTGTGGTCTCGATATGCCTCAGGTCTGGGATGCCGATGCGCTCAATCTGCTGGCTGCCGGCCAGGTCGCCGCGCCTGATCAGGGCGTGCTCACGCCGCATCCGGGCGAAGCGGCGCGTTTGCTGGGTATCGATACCGCAAGCGTGCAGGCTGATCGGCCGGCTGCCGTGCGGGCCCTGGCGCAACGTTTTGGCCTGGTGGTGGTGCTCAAGGGCGCAGGCAGCCTGGTCGCAGCACCGGATGGGCGTCTGGCGCTGTGTGATCGCGGCCATCCGGCGATGGCGGGAGCCGGCTTGGGTGATGTTCTGGCAGGATTGATCGGTGCGCTGCTGGCGCAGGGCATGGCAGCGTATGATGCGGCCTGCCTGGCGGTATGGCTGCATGCGCGGGCCGGTGAGGTGCTGGCTGCGCAGGGGCGCGGGCTGGCTGCCGGTGATCTGCCCTGCACCATTCGTCAGTTATTGGAGGAGTTGTGTCCTTGTGTGAAGTGAAACTCGAAGCGGCCGACGAAGCCGCAATGCTGACTCTGGGGGCGCGGATCGCCGAGATCAGTGGGGGGCAGGGCATCATCTATCTGCATGGTGATCTGGGCGCCGGCAAAACCACCCTTTCACGCGGCATTCTGCGCGGCCTGGGCCATGCTGGTGCGGTCAAGAGTCCGACCTTTACCCTGGTCGAACCCTACGAAATTGGCGACCTGCGCGCCTTTCATTTCGATCTTTATCGTCTGGTCGATCCTGAGGAGTTGGAGTTTCTTGGCATCCGCGATTACTTCGAGGGGGATGCCTTGTGCCTGATCGAATGGCCGCAGCGTGGCGCGGGCGTTTTGCCAAAGCCCGACCTGGACATTACCATTAGCCCTCAAGCGAACGGCCGTTCGCTGTTGCTGCAGGGGCATGGGGCTCGAGGGGAGGCCTGGTGCAAGGCCCTGAGCAGCAAGGAATGAATAAGAAGCGATGGGGTTGGTTATGCGCATAGGCGCGCTGGTTACAGCTGTGGGGGTGTTGTTGGCGGCCCTGGCTGCCGAGGCCCTGGCTGCCTCCGATATACGGAGCGTGCGTCTGTGGCGTGCCCCGGACAATACCCGTCTGGTCTTCGATCTGTCTGGCCCGGTACAGCACAGCGTGTTCACCCTTGCCGCACCTGATCGCATCGTTATCGACGTCAGTGGCGCCAAATTGGCTACCAGTCTCGAGCAACTTTCGCTGGCCAATACCCCGATCACCGGTGTGCGCTCGGCCCAGCGCAGCGCTGATGACCTGCGAGTGGTCATCGATTTGTCGGCACCGGTGTCGCCGAAGAGCTTTACCCTGGCGCCTAATCAGCAATATGGCCATCGCCTGGTGGTCGATCTGTTCGATCAGGGCAGTGCGCCACCCGCCACGCAGACGCCCAGCATTGCCGCCAGCGCACCTCCTGTGCCGGTCACGCCGACTCAGCCACCACCGAAGTTGACGCCTGTGCCCAATGGCAAGCGCGATATCGTTGTCGCCATTGATGCCGGCCATGGTGGCGAGGACCCGGGTGCGCTGTCGCCGGTCAAGGGGCAGTATGAAAAGAACGTGACCCTGGCCATCTCCAGGGAGTTGCAGCGGCAGATCAATGCCGAAAAGGGCTTCCGTGCCGAACTGGTGCGCACCGGCGACTATTTCATTCCGCTGCGTAAACGCACCGAGATCGCGCGCAAGAAAGGCGCAGACCTGTTCGTGTCCATTCATGCCGACGCGGCGCCGCGGGCTTCGGCGTTCGGCGCTTCGGTCTATGCCCTGTCCGAACGGGGTGCTACGTCCGAGACGGCGCGCTGGCTGGCCGACGCCGAGAACCAGTCCGACCTGATCGGTGGCGCTGGCAATGTCAGTCTCGACGACAAGGACAAGATGCTCGCCGGCGTGTTGCTGGATCTGTCGATGACCGCTTCGCTGTCCTCCAGTCTCAATGTCGGGCAGAAGGTGCTGTCGAACATGGGCGGCATCACCCCGCTGCACAAACGGCGCGTCGAGCAGGCAGGCTTCATGGTGCTGAAATCGCCGGATATTCCTTCGATTCTGGTTGAGACCGGTTTCATCTCCAACCCCAACGAAGCCAAGAAACTGCATACCGCCAGCCATCAGCAGGCGCTGGCGCGTTCGATCACCACCGGGGTCAAGCAGTTCTTCCATGAGAACCCGCCGCCTGGCACCTACGTTGCCTGGCTGCGTGATGAAGGCAAGATCGCTGCGGGTCCGCGTGAGCATGTGGTGGCACGCGGCGAGAGCCTGGCGCTGATCGCCCAGCGCTACCAGATCAGCCTGGCGTCCCTGCGGAGTGCCAACAAGCTCAATGGTGACGTGATCAAGGTCGGCCAGACATTGCAGATACCCGCCACAGCGCTGGCAGCCCAGTAGTGAGTGTCATGTCCCGTATTCATTTGCTCAGCCCGCGCCTGGCCAACCAGATCGCCGCGGGCGAGGTGGTCGAGCGTCCGGCGTCGGTCGCCAAGGAACTGCTGGAAAACAGCCTGGACTCCGGGGCGCGGCGTATCGATGTCGACGTCGAGCAGGGCGGTGTCAAACTGCTCAAGGTGCGCGACGATGGTGGCGGTATCGCCCCGGACGATCTGCCGCTGGCATTGGCGCGCCATGCCACCAGCAAGATTCGTGAGCTGGAAGATCTCGAGGCCGTGCTTAGCATGGGCTTTCGTGGCGAAGCGCTGGCGTCGATCAGCTCGGTATCGCGCCTGACCCTGACCTCGCGTACCGCCGACGCCGACCAGGCCTGGCAGGTGGAAACCGAAGGCCGCGACATGGAGCCACGCGTGCAGCCTGCTGCACACCCAGTGGGTACCTCGGTGGAAGTGCGTGACCTGTTTTTCAATACCCCGGCGCGGCGCAAGTTCCTGCGTGCCGAGAAGACCGAGTTTGATCACCTGCAGGAGGTGATCAAGCGCCTGGCGCTGGCGCGGTTCGATGTGGCTTTCCATCTGCGTCACAACGGCAAGACCATGTTTGCCCTGCACGAGGCTGGCGACGAAATCAGCCGTGCGCGCCGCGTCGCTTCTGTTTGCGGGCCGGCTTTTCTGGAACAGGCGCTGCCCATCGAGATCGAGCGCGGTGGCCTGCGCTTGTGGGGTTGGGTCGGCTTGCCGACCTTCTCCCGCAGCCAGGCGGATCTGCAGTATTTCTACGTCAACGGCCGCATGGTGCGCGACAAGCTGGTGGCCCATGCGGTGCGCCAGGCCTATCGCGACGTGCTGTTCAACGGCCGGCACCCGACCTTCGTGCTGTTTCTGGAAATCGATCCGTCGACGGTGGACGTCAACGTTCACCCAACCAAGCATGAAGTGCGTTTTCGTGACAGCCGCATGGTCCATGACTTCCTCTACGGCACCCTGCATCGCGCCCTGGCCGATGTACGCCCGGAAGATCAGGTGGCGGCTCCGGCAGCTATCTCACCCATGGCGCGCCCGAGCGGCCTGGCTGCCGGAGAATTTGGCCCGCAGGGCGAAATGGGTCTGGCTGCCAGCATTCTTGAAACCCCGGCTCCCAGCCTGCAGCCGGCCTGGCGCGGCAGTGGCGCCGGCTACCAGCAGCCTGCAGTTAATCCCGGCGTATCCGCTGGCGAAGCCCAGGCAGCGTATCGCGAGTACTTCTCGCCGCTGCCGAGCGCTCAGGCTCAGTCGATGCCGCAGGAGCAGGGTGACATTCCACCACTCGGTTATGCCGTGGCGCAGCTCAAAGGCGTCTACATTCTCGCCGAAAACGCTCAGGGCCTGGTGGTGGTGGACATGCACGCCGCGCACGAACGCATCACTTACGAGCGGCTCAAGCACGCCATGGCCAGTGAAGGCTTGCGTGGTCAGCCCTTGCTGGTGCCGGAGTCCATCGCCCTCAGTCAGCGCGAAGCCGATTGCGCCGAGGAGCATGGCGAGTGGTTCCAGCGCCTGGGCTTCGAGCTGCAGCGCCTGGGTGAGGAAACCGTGGCGATTCGCCAGATTCCGGCGTTGCTCAAACAGGCTGAGGCCACCCAGTTGGTGCGTGACGTGCTGGCCGATTTGCTCGAGTACGGCACCAGCGACCGCATCCAGGCACATCTCAACGAGCTGCTGGCGACCATGGCCTGTCATGGTGCGGTGCGCGCCAACCGGCGCCTGACCATTCCCGAGATGAACGCCCTGCTGCGTGATATGGAACAGACCGAGCGCAGCGGCCAGTGCAACCACGGGCGTCCGACCTGGACGCAGTTGAGCATGGATCAGCTCGACAAGTTGTTCATGCGTGGTCAGTAATTGAATGAAGCCCTGAGTCAGGGGCGCCCGTCTTCGTGTTTCGAGCCATATTGATGTCTTCGCTTCCTCCTGCAATCTTCCTGATGGGCCCGACTGCCGCCGGCAAGACCGATCTGGCCCTGGAGCTGGCGCGCGTATTGCCGTGTGACCTGATCAGCGTCGATTCGGCGCTGGTCTATCGCGGCATGGATATCGGCACGGCCAAGCCTGAGCGCGCCATTCTTGATGAATTTCCCCACGCGCTGATCGACATCCGCGACCCGGTCGAGAGTTATTCGGCGGCGGAATTTCGCGCCGATGCCCTGGCTGCCATGGCCGAGAGCGCCGCACGTGGGCGTATTCCGCTGCTGGTAGGCGGCACCATGCTCTATTACAAGGCGCTGTTGGAGGGCTTGGCCGATATGCCCAGCGCTGACCCGGCCATCCGCGCCGAGCTGGAAGCAAGGGCCGCAGCCGAAGGTTGGGAGGCGCTGCATCGGGAGCTGGCTGAGGTCGATCCGCAGTCCGCTGCGCGCATCCATCCCAACGATCCGCAGCGTCTGACCCGGGCGCTTGAGGTCTATCGCGTGAGCGGCCTGAGCATGACCGAGCATCGCCTGCGCCAGGCTGCAGGAAATCCCGATGCGGGCACATCAGGCACTGGGCAATTACCCTATACTGTTGCTCAGCTTGCTATCGCACCAGCGCAGCGTCAGGTTTTGCATGACCGCATCGCTCAACGATTTCGGGTGATGTTGGAACAGGGTTTCGTGGAAGAGGTCGAAGCCCTGCGTAGACGAAGTGACTTGCACGCGGGATTGCCGTCTATACGGGCGGTGGGTTATCGCCAGGTATGGGAATACCTCGATGGCGAGCTGTCCCGGGACGATATGGTCGAGCGGGGCATCATCGCCACTCGGCAATTGGCCAAGCGTCAGTTCACCTGGCTACGCGGTTGGGAGAACTTGCATTGGCTCGATAGCCTGGCCTGCGACAATCTGTCTCGCGCCTTGAAATACCTGGAAAGCGTCTCCATATTGAAATGAGACCTTGCCGCTGGTCGTCTATCCTTGGGGGTGGGACGGCCTGAAGCCATTGTTTACCTACTAAAATTATTGAAATTGATCCTCGAAAGGAGTGCGGCACATGTCAAAAGGGCATTCGCTACAAGACCCTTACCTGAATACCCTGCGTAAGGAACGCGTCCCTGTTTCCATCTATCTGGTCAACG